>UMAJ01030529.1_pt1 | contig 28643 bp, 32 predicted proteins | sample 1963671 | NCBI WGS metagenome assembly UMAJ01 (sample SAMEA4835912, study PRJEB28245) | human gut metagenome | biome: gut microbiome; material: fecal sample | place: Denmark | collected 2008 | reverse complement strand
AACATGAGTTCCTCATAGGTATGCTCGGCTCTGACGATGGTAATTTTCCGACCGATGTTCTTTTCAACCTTTGCGATGTGATCATACATAGCAGGAAATTCAAGCCCTGTATCACAGAAAAGAATGCAGTCAATTTTAATGTCGCGCTCCAGCATCCCAAGAAGCATGGCGGTTGAGTCCTTGCCGCCGGAAAAGGAAACAAGGTGATATTGCTCTTTCATGCTCACACCTCCGGTGCGGTATTTGCCACCTCGGTGAAGGGCAGTACTTTCCCATCCCGCAGAACGCTGACCTTTTTATCCGAGCCGACCTGCTCGATGTACCGTTTTACGATGACATCGCAGAACTTCTCATCCAGTTCGATGGTATAGCAGATGCGGTCGGTCTGCTCACAGGCAATGAGCGTAGAACCGGAGCCGCCGAAGGGGTCGAGCACCACGGAGTTTGCCATAGAGCTGTTCTGAATGGGATAGGCAAGCAGCGGAATCGGCTTCATGGTAGGATGGTCGCCGTTTTTCTTGGGCTTGTCGAACTCCCAGATGGTGGACTCTTTGCGCCCGGTGTACCACTGGTGCTTGCCTTTCTTCTTCCAGCCGTAGAGGCACGGCTCGTGCTGCCACTGGTACGGGGAGCGTCCCAGCACCAGCGACTGCTTCTTCCAGATACAGCAGCCGGAGAGATAGAACCCAGCAGCGTCAAAAGCCTTTCGGAAGTTCAGCCCCTCAGTGTCGGCGTGGAACACATAGATGGAGGCATCGTCCGCCATGACCTTCTCCATATTGGAAAAGGCATCGAAGAGGAAGTCCAAAAACTTCTCCGATGCCATGTTGTCGTTTTTGATTTTCCCGGCGCTGCCTTCATAATTCACATTGTAGGGCGGGTCGGTGATGACGAGGTTTGCTTTGCGGCCGTCCATGAGAGCGGTGTAGGTTTCCCCCTTGGTACTGTCGCCGCAGATGAGCCGATGCCGCCCCAGCGTCCAGATATCGCCGGACTTCGTGAAGGTCGGCTTTTGCAGCTCGGCGTCCACATCAAAATCATCCTCTTCGGCTTCAATGCCATTGTCAAACAGCTTTGACAGTTCCTTTTCGTCAAAACCTGTGAGGAGCGGGTCAAAGTCCGCCGCCTGCAAGGACTCGATCTCCACACGCAGAAGTTCTTCATCCCAACCTGCATCCATCGCCATGCGGTTATCGGCAATGATGTAGGCTTTCTTCTGCGCTTCGGTGAGGTGGTCGGCAAAGACACACGGCACCTCAGCGATGCCTTCCTCCTTGGCGGCAAGAATACGACCGTGACCGGCAATCACGCCATAGTCACGGTCGATGATGACGGGATTGATAAAACCGAACTCACGGAGCGAGGAGCGGAGCTTGTTGATCTGCTCCGGGCTGTGTGTCCGGGCATTGTTGACATAGGGAACCAGCTTCGTGATGGGGACAAGCTGCATTTCGGTTGTTGTTTTCATCGGGCCAGCCCCCATTCCGCAAACTTCTCAAAGCCACCGACCGAACGGATATAGTTTCGGGCAATCTCCACGATTTTCTCATACGGTCTGCCGTCTACGGTGTCATCACCAATGGCACAGCAGAGCGTTACGGGCTTGCCGGTTTCCTGGGCTTTGAGGAAAGCGTAAATGTTTACGCTGACATCTGCTTTGGATAGGTCTTTGCCGTGCAGACCGCCGCCCGTCACCGACTCAGCCATATCCGAACCGAGCTTACGGTTGGTGGCTCCGGTGTCCACATCCGTGCCGCCTGTCCAATCGCCCAGCGGATTGATCTCCGCATTGGGGTACAGGTTTCGGAGCGCATCCGAGGACGCATTGCTCTGACAGAGAATGAGACGGTCGCCGTCCAGAATATATTTCCCGTCATAGGGATACACGGAGAAAATGTCCCGTGCGATCTGCGAGAGCTTTTTCTGCTCCTCGGTCACGGGCATTCCCTTGAAAATGCCGTTATCTCCGCAGCGGACACCGCCTGCCTGGTTGTCGGCGAGGTGACCGTCCTGCGGCACTTCTACATAGTCCACGGTGAGATTTCCGGCAATACGGTGAACAGCGGCGGTGATTTCCTCTATCGGAATACTCACCGAAGCCTCCGCAATGATGTGGCACACGCCGTGGCCGATGAGTACCTCAATGGCAATGCGGGGATCCGCTTCTTTTTGATAGGCAAGATCCACAAGTGCCCCGGCGATCCTGTCCGCCACCTTGTCCGGGTGGCACGGATTTACTTTCTCAAACATGGTGTTACCCCTTCCTCGCACGGAGCAGGCGTTCCATAAGGTCATCCTGTGGCGTTGCCTCGCCGTATTCCGTGCTGCAGTTTTCTTTCACGATTTGGAATATCTCATTCCAGAGCCGCACCGCCTGGTTCATATAGTTGATACCGATGTTGATGAACGGAGATGGGATCGGCTTTCCTGTAGTTGGGTGCTTGGAAAGGAAGCCCATGCGATTGGTCATTTCCTCACACTGTACCCACCGGGCAGAACACATGGCGTACCGCTCCAAAAGCTGCGGAGACACCTTCGCGGCGCAGCCGATGCCTTTAAGCCATTGCCAGGTTTCCGTGTAAATTTCCTGTGCCTGCAGAACGCTGCCGTCCCGTTGCTCGGCAGAAAGAAAATCATGGGGCTTCGGCATGGCAACACCCTCGACTTCGGGAATGTCCAGCACTTCAAGTTTTCTGCCGCCGGGATTCCCGTTTTCGGCTTTCTCCTTGACTGCGGATTTCTTTCTTCCCGCACCGGGTCTTGCGCCACCTCTGCCGCCTGTGTTATTGGACTTTGTTGGCACACTTTCACCATCCTTTCATGGTTGCAAAGTTCATAAACTTAGAGTACAATTTTATAAAGAGAAAAGAGGGATGACCTATGAAAATAAACACCAAAAAGCTTTTGGGTATAGGCGTAGGTGTGCTGACAGCCGCTGTATCGATTCTGGCAATCCTCGGCAATAAGGACGATTTCGCTGACTTTCTGAAAAATGCTACCGATGAGGAATTGGATGCTGAGCGAGAAAAAGTCAGGCTTGATTTTTGCAATCCGAATCTTGATGACGATTACCGCATCAGCTGCCAAAACAAACTGAGAGCTTTCGACTCTGAAATGAGCAAGAGAGCTTGGGGCGATGAAGAGCCACACGCTCCCAACTATCACAGAGAACATGGTTGGTATTTGCCAAACGATGATTGACCCGCCAAAAGCCGTCACAGAAATGTGGCGGTTTTTAATTACCCTTTTGATTTCGCCTTTTTCGCACACGTGACCCCGGGCCGTTGCCCGACCACAAAGGTCCCGGAGATTTTCATCCCCCTACCGGTCACCAATGTCGTGGTGAATTTTTGTGTGGCAGGACTGACAGAGACTCATCAGATTGTCCCTTGCGTGTGTGCCGCCTTGAGAAATAGGAAGAATATGATGAACTTCCTCGACTGGTGTCAACCGGCCTTCCTTGAGGCACTGCTCACACAGAGGGTGGGCTGCTGCGTACCTGTCACGGATACGCTTCCACGCTCTGCCATACTTGCGGTTGACATCGGAGCTGCGCTCGTATTTGTCGTATTTGCGGCGTTCCTCCACACGGTGCTGTTCACAATACTGTCCTTCACAGAGGTTGGGGCAGCCGGGATGAGAGCATGGTCTGAGTGGTCGCTTGGGCATTTGTTCACCTCCTTCGGGCATGAGAAAAGCCCCACGGAATCGCTCCCATGAGGCTCGTCTTATTCTACTTTGCTATTGTAATCATACCATAGGTCAATAGTGACATTCCGTGCCAAACCGTGCCAACTTTCAAGCCGGGACGATAAAATTCTGCAAAGCCGACCCGTGTATGCGATGCACCGTGCGGAGCGACACATGCAGTATCCGGGCGATCTCCTCCCAAGTGAAATCATCAAGGTAACGATAGCGAAGTAAAAGCTGTTCATCTCGACTTGCAAGCATATCGATTGCCATGTTGATTTCTTCCTGGAGCCGTACCAGGTACGCCACCTTGTCCTCCACGTCCCTCTGAATCTCGTCTATCTTTTCAAGACACCTAACGAAAGGCGCTTCTGTCGGACGGTTGGGACTGTGCGGCATCCCGTCGAATTTCATGCCTGAGACGCTGCTCGATAAATCCCTCCAGTAGTCAATCTCACGCAGGCGGCAGTTGATGAGTGCGTCCAGATGCCGCGCCTGGTTCAGATATTCTTTAGCGGTCATGCGTCCACCTCCATTGTCAGGGAGCGGATCAGCGTCTCGCAGGCAACACTTGTTAAAACCGTAAACCACCCGGAACGGAAGAATCTCTCGATTTCGTCCTTGTCCGCCATTGCCGTCCTGTTCCTTGGATTCGCCTTAAGGCTCTTCAGCGCCATGCGGTAATCATTCACAGCCTGCAGGATGATTGCGTTCGCCAGATTCTCGTAATTTGTGATGTCGCTCATATGCTTTTGCCTCCCTCTGTCGGAAATAGGCATCGTTGCAAAGGAGCGTTGTATCTTTGTATCAGTGCAGGGAGCCGTTTACCACGGTTCGCACCTCGTCCACCGAGCGTACCACCAGGGCAATACCGCCGGCCGCGAGGATTTTTCGGATGGTCGCTTCCTGGAGCTTCGTAGGTTTGCCACTGTCGGTCTTGACCTCGAATCCGAAGAATTGTCCACCAATGCAGGCAATGATATCGGGAATTCCCGCCGTCCCGTACATACCGCCGTGTTCCTTCCAGCAGAAGCACCCCGGCACGGTCTTAAGGTACTTCATGATCGCTTTTACAATGTCCGCTTCTTTCATCTGTTCCTAAAACCTCCGTATTTTCAACGCTTGGAACACATGGAACACGAGAAATCCTATTTTCATATATTATTTGTGGCGAAAAATAAGGGTATATAAAAATATGTGTATTATATATGGGGAGATAGGATTTTGGTGTTCCTACACGTTCTCGTGTTCCAAAGATGCTCGTGGAAAGGCTGCCGGGATTCATCACCCCAGCACCTCTCCGAGCCTTATCCCCGTTAAAATGCGCCTTTTCGCCATGCGGTCTATGTCCCGCATCACATCGGGGAACGCCGCCGTGATCTGCTGCACGAAGTTCTTCTGTGAGTACGGTTTCAGGCCGCATTCCTCGCAGTACCCCTTATATGCGCCCCACAGTTCCGTAGACCCTGCGGAATACGAGCCGTCCAGTTCACAGTAGTCCTTCACGAACGACAGCACGGAATCCGACTCCTCGCGGTACTGCTGCAGCTCATCGGCGTTGACCTGCGTCTCGGAGAACACATAGTGATTGTTCATGAGCCTGCGGAGCCCTTCCAATGCGAAAAGGAAAATGCCGTCCGCTTCCATGCGAAACTTCTCCAGCAGTTCGGGATCGCGCTTGTCCTGCGGCACGGTGTGATTGAACCGAATGATGATGAGCCTGCGGTAGAAACCCTCCGAGCGGTCGCCGTAATTCTTCGGTATGCTGTTGCAGGAGAACAGAAGCCTCGCGCTTGACTGAAACGAGAACGGATTTTTGTTCTTTTTCTCCACAGTCAGATAGTCCTCGCCGACAAGCGCCTTGAAGATGCCGTTATCGTCAATGTTCTTCGTAGGTAGGTCTGCGAAGATGTTAGCCAACTTGCCGAAAAGCTCCGCCGTCTTGAAACGCTCGTTAAGTGCCTGCCACGACACGTTTGACACGTTCTGCTTTCCCAAAAGCACATCGTTCAGAACACGAAGCAGCACTGACTTTCCGGCTGACGCCACCCCCACGATGACAAAGCACTTCTGCGCGGAATTGACCGGGATAAGGAAATAGCCGAGCATCTCCTGTATCAGAGCGACCTGATCCATATCGCCGCCCATCGACTCCTTAAGGAACTTCTTGAATAGCGGGCAGTCCACCTTTTTATCGTAGGTCACGGCAAGCTGCACCGTAGAGTAATAATCCGGCGTATGTTCCGTCAGCGTATCCTCCAGGACGTTGTATAAGCCGTTGCGGACATTGATGATGTAGGGATTTGCGTTCAGTTCGCGGATGTCCCTCTGCACCAGGAGCCGCCATTGCTTCTCCGCGTCAACGATCTGCGACATCTTCGTTTCCCGCACCAGCATCTTCTCCTGCACGAGCCGCTGGGCTTCCATTTCGGACATCTCGCAGTAAACGCCGTCGTGGTAATTGAAGTGCTGCTCCGCAGCGTAGAACACCTGCTGATTCTCCGACATATCGTTCGCAAGCACTCCCGGCAGGAAGCGCAGCCCCTTGTCGGTCGGCTCGTACCAGTCGGGTATCGCAGTACCGGCTTTCGCCCTTTTTGCGGCCTTGCTTGCCTGGTACGCCTTGCTTGAGTCCTTGAACACCATGTTCAGCGATTTCAGAAACGACGTCTTCAGCTTAAAGTGATCGCGGATTTCGGAATTGATGATGACGTCCGCTGTCACCACGTCCTGGTTATACAGATAGTCCGAAACAAACTGCTTTGCGGCTTGCAGATCTTTTATCGCCTCGCCCGTCACGGGAATGCCGTGCAGGATGTCGAGGAGCGCGTCCGCAGGCAACGGCTGATAGCACCACGCCGCCGGAGACTTGACCGGACATTCGCCAGCCGCAAACTTCGGACACTTGAACCCCTTCTCACAGATGGTCTTGCAGGTGATGGGATTCGTCCCGCTCTCAAGGAAATGATTTATTTTCTTCTGCGTATTGCCTTCGTTGTATCCCGGATACGGTACGGACAAGTCGTGTATCATTTTCGTGCCGCCCTCAAAGGGAGCAAGGTTGGTTATCATGGCGTACCAGTCATGTTCCGACAGGGACGCCGCGTCATCACGGCAGTGTTGCATGAACACGCACGAGCGGAATACCTGGTCTATGCCTTTTTCCGTACCGCACTTGCGCTCCACAGGAGCAAGGTCTACCTCCGGCAGCACATCCGAAAGCTGATCCTGTGTGTATTTGCGTTCGGGATGGAAGCTGACGCAGGTCACCTCCACGGGAGTATCCTTCTTGCAGTGCATAAAACCGGGAAGGCGCATAACCCTCGACTCGTTCACGCACATCGGATCGCCGTCAAAATGCTTCACGAGCTGCGTCTGTATCATACGGAAACGCTCCACCTTCGCCGCCCCGTCCATGAACCAGTACACATGGTAGGACTTCTGCGTTTTCATAACCATTGACGGAGGGAGCGGAAAGGCGTCTATCTTTTTCTGCTGCTCGTCAAAGCTGTCGTTGTCCATCTCCACGAACTGCGCATTGATCCTCGTAATGGAATCATCGTCCTGACCTCCGTAGTTGACCACAAAGAAGATGCCGCGGTTCATGGCGTTATGGTTCTTGAGCGTTTCTTCTATGCTTTTGTACTTTCCGCATTCGCAGGACAGTTTTGCCCCCTGAAACACGCCGCACTTCTTATCGTCAAAGACGCGGAAGCAGACGGTATCGGTTGGATTAAAGAGAGAACAGAGAACATCGGTCACCGTTACATTCATGCGCCCACCTCCTCAAAATATCTGATCTGTTTCTTCAGTCGCTTTGCCTCCTCGATCTCCTGCGCGACACCAGGCGATACGCTGCCGAACACCCACACCTCATCACAGACGGCAAGGAGCGCAAGTCCGAACAGCAGCCCAAGGTCCCGCTCGTTCGGATCGTTATCGTTAAGTATCTGCGGATACAGAAGATGGCTCGCCACCGGCATATAGCCTGCGTCTATCACACGGTGGCAGTATGTGATCGCCGCCGCGACATTCGCATCCACATCGCCCGCATATCGGGAAGCCACATAGATCTTCCTGCGGTTCTTGTCGGCATAGCGTTTTTTCTGCTTTTGCCGGTATTCCTTCATTATCTGGCTCATCGCCGACCCTGCGGTCGGATCGGCGTAGCCCTCGCTGTTTTTGTACATAGTCAGTCCTCCAGTTCTTCCATCATTCCAAAGGTCGGTCCGGCAGACGCCTCCGCGATCAGCGGAAGGTCAAACTCCGGGAATGGCTTTTCTTCCATGCAGGCACGGATAAAAGCCACCGCCTCCGACAGCCTGTCCTCCGTGATAATGAAAGTCAGTTCATCGTGTATCTGAAGGATGGGCTTGAGCCATTCCCGCTCCGGCAGTCCGGCAAGTATCCTCGTAATGGCGAGCTTCAGAATATCCGCCGCCGTCCCCTGGATGGGAGTGTTCAGAGCGCACCGCTCCGCAAACGACTTCTGTCCCCAATTGTCCGAGGTGATACCGGGGAGGTACCTGCGCCGTCCGAGCCAGGTTTCGGAATACATACGCCTCGCGGCGTCCGCTTTCGTCTCTTCCTGCCATGCGGTCAGACCCTTGTATCCGTGCTTGAGGCTCTCCAGTATCTCCTCACACTCACTTACGGATTTTTCAACCCCCGCCTTAAACTTCAGTGTCTTTTGCAGTCCTCGCGGGAACAGCCCGTAGAAAGTGCCGAAGTTCACGTTCTTGGCAATCGTCCTGCGTTCCTTGTAATACTCCGAATGCTTGTCCTGTGCTTCTTCATAGGGTACGTCGAAGATCACGGACGTGGTCTGTGCGTGGATGTCTCCGCCACTTCTGTAGGTCTCCAGCATTTTCTCATCACGGCAGTAGAACGATCCGACGCGCAATTCTATCTGGGAGAAATCGAGCGAGAGGATAAGGCAGCCCTCCGGCGCTTTGATGAAGTTTCGGACGCCGATGGGATCGTTTGTTTTCCTCGGCATATTCTGCGCGTTTGGATTGCGGCAGTTCATCCTGCCAGTATCCGTGGACAGGGCGAACAATTCGGGATGGATGCAGCCTGTCACGGGATTGAGATATTTCAAGTACCCATCAATATATGTGGACTTGATCTTGCCCCATTTGCGGTACTCCTGCACCAGCGTGAAAAGTCCTGACAGTTCCGGACGGTTCTTGTCGCACCATTCTTTAAGAAGCGTCATGGTCATATCGTCCGCCGCCTCGCGGTTGGTTTCCGTGGTCTTCAAAATGGGCAGTCCCAGGTCTTTATACAGATAATTCTTGAACGCCTGCGTGGAGCAGTTCGCCCCGATATTTACATCGCCGAGGATGAACGCTATTTCTTTGCGGATGCGTTTCATCTCATTTTCTGCCTCGGCCTTACGCTCCTGCATGAGCGGGAGGTTGACCGGGATGCCGTTTGTTTTCATGATGCCGAGGTACACGGCGGTCGGGCTTTCGATCTCCTCCACGATGTACCTGTGTTTCGGAAGGTAGCGGTCGAACCAGTCGTTGAACTTGTGATAGAGCCGAAGAGCAAAATCGGAATCCGCAGAGCCGTAGCGGACGGTCTCCTCGTCCTGCGCGTCCAGCTCGTCAAAGTGCTTTCCGTCCGTGACGCTCGAAAACGAAGGGAGCGGCTCTCCGAACAGTTCCTCCGCCAGCCTTTTCAGACCGCTCTCGTTCAGCTTACGAAACTCGTATGTGCTTTTAAGGCTCATTTGTGACGCACAGATCGTGTCGTACACGGGAACTTGAATCACGATACCCTTCGCATATGCCATAGAAGATTCAAAGGCGATGTTGTGGGCAATCTTTATAAGCGTTTTATCCATGAGGAACGCCGTAAGAAATGCGAAAAATGCGTCCCTGTCTATGTTGGTGCCGATACGGTGGGCAACGGGGACATACACGCCCGTACCTTCCTTCACGGAAAAGGAGCAGCCGACAATATGAGCCTTCGCCGGATCGAGCGCGGCCTTATCCTCCCCGCAGTACGGATCATCGGGAGCAGTCTCGAAGTCGAAAGCGACAATACGGCTGTCTCCGATGTAATCCTTTATTCCGTCCACCGTGGTAACACATTTATATTCTGTATTCATGCGCAATCACTCCTATGGGAAATACCCGGAGGAGCATATTACCCCTCCGGGCGTATTCGTGTGCTTTACTTCAAAGGTTCTATGATCTCGCCCGTTTCGGGATCGACCAGCGGCTCATCGTCAATGAGGGACGTCGGAGTAAGGTTCGCTGCATACGCCTTGACCGTTTCCGACACACCCGCCACGGCGTTCCTCTCTTCGGCGGTCAGCATACGCTCGAACGAGAATACCGCCTGAGAGAATGCGATGCCGGATGCGTTGGCGGCCTTCTTCAGCGTGATCTTCGTGACCACTTGGTTCAGCTTGCGCCCGCGGGAAAGCTGGCTCTTCACATAGTTCGTGAAGGACTTGAGCGACCCGGTCGGCAAGGAGAGCGTGATGGGAAACAGTTCTCCTTCGCGCAGGATGTAGAGCATACGCTTGTTCTTGCACAGCTTGCTCTGTCCCTCACCGCTGCCGAACTTGTTATACGGGCAGTTCTGGCAGTTCCCGCCGGGATTCCCGATGCCCGTCACGCCGTCAAAACTGCCGCAGTCGGGAGGATTGTTGCCGCCCGTGTACTTGTCGCGGTAGTATGCGTAGGCGGGATGGTTATAGACGATAACGCCAGTGATGTCCTTCGCCATTTCGGACTCATCGCTCTCCGCGGAGGGAATCTCGAAAGCCGTGCCTCCGCCTGCGGGCAGCTTCACGCGGTCGAAGGAAAACTCAAGCCCCTGGCAATCGTCTGCCATAGCCTCGTTCAGTACGTCTCTGTTCGCAAGTGCAGCGAAACCCTCGTTCACTGCGATTTCGGTGTTCTTCTTATCTGACATGGTCAATGTCCTCCTAATGAAATGAAATTAGTTGTGGTTTTTGCGTTGGTGCAGTGAATCGGTGTTCCTACGACTTGCGGATGCCGACCGACACTTTTTCGTAAGTGCTGACGGTATCGCCGAGCCATGCCGGGACGTCCTCGCCCGTGGCTTCCCGCTGCTCCTTGATGAAGGATGCGAGTGTGTTTGCGTTGACCGTCTCCACGACCAGGCTGCCGTATCCGTTTTCCTTCAGAGCCTGCATCATCTCGTCCTTGCGGCCTGACGCCGGGGACGCGAACAGTCTGCTCTTTAAGTAGAACGTGCTGCCGTTACGGGAGAAGCGGTCAAGTTCGGCTTCTGTCATGGCATCGGAAAGCTGCTCGTCCAGTTCGGCGATCTCCGCGCCGAGAGCCTTGGTCTGCGCTTCGAGGTCCTTCTTCTGTTCCTGCAGAGTCTTGAGCTTGTCAGCCATTTCAAAGATTTTTGTGTTCTCCATTGGTGACTACCTCCTTTCACTTACTGCCGAGGAATTCAACCCCCTGTGTGAAAGGTCAGTTCTTAAAGGGATTCCTGCCCCTGCGGTAATCGTCAACGAGCATCTTGGCGAGGTTCAGCTTCTGCCGGAGAGCGTATAAGACCTTTCGGTCGACCGTACCCCTGCACACGAGGTAGATGTAGTGGCAGTTTTCTTTCTGACCCGCCCGGTGGATGCGCGCCTTCGCCTGCTCGAAATTGCTCATACTGTAATCAAAGGAATAAAAGACCATCGTGCTTGCCGCCGTGAGCGTGATGCCCAGACCCGCTGCCGCGATCTGCCCCACGAACACACGGCACCTATCGTCATACTGGAAGCGATGGATTTCGCTGTCGCGGTCTTTCACGCCGCCGCGCACAACGGCGTACCCGATCTTTTTCTTTTCAAGAAGCTCCTGGATATCGTCCAGTTCCGGCACGAAACGAGCCATGATGACGATCTTCTTATCTTCAGCCATAGCGGAATCGATGATATCGGAAAGAGCGTCCAGCTTGGCACGGCTCACGGTATTGACCACGCCATCGTCATCGGTAAGGTGTCCGCCCGTGATCTGCGACAGGCGCAGGAGCCTTGTGAGGATGTTCGCCGTGGTTACCTCTGACTCGTCCAGTTCGGCGTAGCTCTCGTCCTCGATGCTGTCGTACAGCTTTATGGCGTCCTTCTCCAAGTCCACGGTGCGGACTTCCTCGGTAACCGCCGGAAGGTCGAGGCACTCAGCTTTCGTCACGCGGTACGCAACGGAATGGAGCCGTTTCAAAAAATCGTCCGTCATCCATTTGCGGAAGATCGGCGTGTGGTTGCCGTAACCGCCCATGTCAAAATACTGGTTACGGAAGGCGTAAAACGATGTGCCGAATATCTGCGGATTAAGGAATCGGTACTGCGAGAACACGTCCAGTTCGCGGTTCGTGATGACCGTACCCGTGAGGAGCAGCTTGTACCTCGCCTTATCGCCAAGGGTATGGAGTCCCTTGCTCTGCTTGCTACGGTTCTCTTTCAGCTTGTGCGCCTCGTCCACAATCACCAGGTCGGCGTTGTAAGCCAGCAGTTCCTTCTCAAGCCGCCATGCGCTCTCGTAATTCACGACTACGATCTGCAAACCCTCGTCCGGCAGCCTGGTCAGCTGCTCCTTTTTCTTTGCCGATGTGCCTTTGAGGATCGTCAGCGAATAAGGGAAGTCGGCGAACTTTTCAAATTCCTCTTCCCAGACGCCGAGGATGGAAAGCGGCGCGACTACCAGCACACGGTTGACTTTTCCGTATTGGTACATACACCCGGCAACGGCGATGCTCACTATCGTTTTGCCCGTTCCCATTTCCATAAGAAGAGCCGTGCCGCGGCTCTTGAGACGCTCGTCAAATACGCCGAACTTGTCGCAGGCAAAGGCAAACGCCTTTTTCTGATGGTCATACGGAGCCGCCTTGATCGGCATCATCAGTTTGATGTTCTCATTCATTGCCGTCACCCCGCATTTCCTTGATCTCGATGCCCTGCACGGATTCACCCGGCGTCAGCACGAGAACCTCGCAGAATTCTCCGAAGAGAAAGGTGAGCAGCTTTTTCGGAATGTTCCTGTGTTCGCTCTGCAGGACTTCCTGCTTATGTCCGTTCCTGTGGGCGATATTGATTTTGATTTTGTGTTTCAGTTTCATAGGTTCGTCCTCCTGTTCCTGATCTGCATTGCTGCGGAGGATGGATGTATTTCCTTCCTCACTCACTACCGGGAAATTCAACCCTCCGAAGAGGTGCGGCCGGGGAGGACTCCGACCGCCGTATCTGCCGCCGCTCACGGATCAGCCCTTTTGGGGATAACTGTGGCGTTTCACACGCTCGACCCCGAAAGACTTAGCGACCTTATCAATGATCTTGTTTTTGCGGTTGGTCATCGCCGCAGAGGACGGCAGCTTGCTCGTCTGCTCGGCTTCAGCCTGGCGCATCTCCTCAAGCGGAGTACCTTTGCCGAAATGCTCGAAGAAGAAGTCCTGCTGCGACTCGGTGCATTCCTCGTCAATGACGCGGCGGGCTTCCACTACCTGGGGATTTTCCTGCTCCGGCTCGGCGAACATGGCGTCTTCCGGGCTGACGCCTTTGTCGGCGATCATGTCCCAGGGATCGACCGCGTCCTCGTTGTCGGGGTCGGCCTTGTAGCTGTTCACCTTCGCGTCAAACAGAGAATCGCGCAGCTCTCCTTCATATCTGTCGATGAGATCCATGTTGTGGTCGGACTCGTCGAGCATGATGGTCAGTTCCAGCGACAGGTCTTTGCCGACCTCAAGTCTCTGCGTGACTACACTCTTCGCATCATCGTCCCAGCGTTCGTAGCAGTAATACTTGCCGTCCGCCGTCAAATAACAGGTACGGTTGGGATTGAACCCGCTCTTGCGTTTCTTTGAATCGTTGTTTCTTTGCATGAAAATGGCTCCTTTCAGATTTGCTTTGAAATCCGTCAGAGCCGCCATGCATCCGCAGAAGCAAAAAGAGACGGCAGAGAGATGTAGCTGCTTTTAGAACCACATCCCGCACTGCCGTCTTGCGTTCTGGCGGATTATTTGCCCTATTTTGAAAAAATGTTAGTTCTCTTTCTTGTCACGAATATGCGTGATATGAAGAGTGCCGTCTTGATTAGCGCGAATGTAAGTCACGCAATCGCCTCTGCGTATCTGAGCGACCTTTTTGTCATTACTCAGATCACAAACCCTTTTCTTGTTCAGATTTATTACCTGCATCTGCTTTCCTCCTTTCCATGAATCTGTTATGAAAACAAGAAAAACCGCTTGGATATGCTATTTTGTAAGATCAATAAGGAATGGTATGATCCTTTCCTCATCGAGCCCTACAGCATAGCGCGTCCAAGCGGCTTACCTGTGAGTCACTCGTATTAACTTTTAATGCGTTGCTACAGCCCCAATCTTTACCACTATCTCTTTATTCTTTTGAGCCGGACATTTAACAATTGCCGGGATAACAGACTGAAGACGCTCCGCCGTTTTCAATACATGACATTGTTTGTGAGCAATGCACGTTGATGCCAACGGGCATTTATAATGAAATTCTTCCTTCATGCGTACCTCCGTATCATCTAATTGGTTGACACTCGACCGATTTTTTTGCACCTCTTGCGAGGTGCGTTAGTTGCTCTCATCAAAGAAGCGGTATCGAATAATAGTTTCCCGTTAAAAAATAACTGTCTGGCGCCGGTCGTGGCGAAATATATGCCTGCCCAAGTTCCTTTATACGGATTCGTGCCGATTCATAGGAAACATTGTATATTTTCGAGATCATAGCGATAAGAGCGTCATTCTCATATCCCGGATGTTCTCCAAAGCAGAATTGTTGGACATTGGGATCAGCACAAAGCATTCGCATTGTCTTTCGCGGCATCAATGTAGCGGCGCTAAAGTATTTAGCCTGGTGTTCAATCCACTCAAGGTCTGTTCGCAGTTTTCTTGACGAACTGCTTGTCCCACCCACAATGCTTTTTGCCTCGCAGGATGTATATGGCAAATGCTCTATTTCGCTTTCATTCTCCAAGGGCAGTTGATAGTAGTCGATGTAATAGTATTCGTCATGATAAATAGCGTGACCGCTCTCATGCATTACAGTTGACCGAAAGGCGTGTTCCTTCTTTTCGTCTAACAGACCATTATCAACAACTATCGTAGACCCTTCCACAGGCTCCTCGTCCGGACGTTTTTTGTCTGGATTGTAGACTATGATTTTTGCATCATTAAAAACCATCCTGCCCCAGATAAAGCCGTTATGAGATAAATCTGTAAAGTGGAAATGCAGCCCAAGATAATTCTCTGCAAAATCCTCGACATCAATGGCTTTCGGCTTGGATAAAAGACTCGAATCATAATCTCCAATGAGCAGTTCTGCATGTTCGTCTATTGTTTCGTTGCTTAGAATGGGGATATTGTTCGTGCCGTATTTCAGGCGCAAATCAATCATTGACCTTCCCCCTTCTTGCTGGCAACAAACTCATCGACCATCTTCTTCCAATCCGCTTCGTCAGCATCCATCTCTTTCATTGTGCGTAGGGCTGACATTACATAATCACGCTCGACAATATAGTTGGCAAAATCCTGTGGTACGGCTATATTCTTGCCCTTGTAAGACTCCGCTGCCTTATTGCTCATTTCTTCAGCTTCTTCCGTGGACATTTCCAGAAACTTCTTGAGCAATTCGAGTCTATCTGCAGTAAAGGCACAGCGGCGGTCTTTTTCAACCTCGCTGTAGAACTGCGGTGACACTCCAATAGCTTTCGCCGTTTCGCGAAGTGATTTCTTTCTTGCAGTACGGATGGATTCAATGTACTTTCCGAAACTCATCCCATTTGCACCCATTTGTGTTTCTCCTTTCGATTGGCAATCAACCTATTGGTTGACACTATTATTATACACGATTAAGCTCGGCTTGTCAAGCACTTAGTTGACACTTTTGCGATTTGTCCATAAAAAATTATATATGCTTCTCGTACAAAGAATTAATTGTGCGTTCTCAAAGATTATATTGACTTTCTCGCAAATTTGTGGTAGAATATGGTGTGATGGGTTATTATGCATGGGGGTAATCACACATGGCAAACATAAGCTATAAAAAATTATGGAAACTTCTTATTGATAAAAACTTAAAGAAAAAAGATTTACAAAAGATGGCAGGCATCAGTTCATCCTCCATCGCAAAGCTTGGTCGCAATGAAAACGTCAATACAGAAATTATCAATAAAATATGCAATGCCCTTGATTGCGACACAAGCGACATTATGGAAATGGAGAGTAAGGAGGCTTGATGCCTCGGAGTTATTATGCTTAGAAGATATAAAACAATCGACTTGTTCAGCGGTTGCGGAGGAATGTCGCTCGGCTTTCAAAATGCGGGATTCGAGATTCTCGCTGCATATGATAATTGGAAACCGGCTGTGGATGTTTATGAACTCAACTTTGAGCATCCGATTTATTCAGAGGACTTAGCTGACGAAAAGGTACAGAAAAGAATAAAAGCTTTTAAGCCAAATGTGATTATTGGCGGCCCCCCTTGCCAGGACTTCTCTTCCGCAGGTCATCGAGATGAGAATCTTGGTCGCGCCGTCCTAACATATACATATCGTGATATTATCCTTCGGGTAAAACCGAAGTATTTTGTAATGGAAAATGTGCCGGAGATAATCAAGAGCGCTATCCTTAAAGAAATAAAAGGCAGTTTCAAAGAGGCCGGATACGGATTAACGGAGCGCATTCTTGATGCAAGTTACTGTGGTGTACCACAATCGCGCAAGCGCTTCTTCCTGGTAGGATGTCTTAATGACGAGGATGATTTTCTCCAAGAAGAACTGGACAGGAACTTAGCTGACACACCTATGTCCATGCGAGACTACTTTGGTGATTCGTTGGGAATCGATTATTATTTCCGCGTCCCAAGGAGTTATAGCAGACGCGGCGTGTTCAGCATTGATGAACCTTGCCAAACAATAAGAGGTGTGGACAGACCGATTCCTCCTGGATATCCTGGTCACCCTTCCGACCCTGTCGAGATAGGACCACAAGTCCGTGCGTTGACCATTGAAGAACGAAGCTATGTCCAAACTTTTCCTAGGGACTTCGTTTTCCAAGGGAACAAAACTGATCTTAATCAAATGATCGGTAACGCTGTTCCTGTAAAGCTGGCAGAATATGTGGCTACTGCACTACGGTCTTATGACCGCAAACCTAAACGGAGAAAAGAAAATGCGAACGATTGATTTATTTAGCGGCTGTGGTGGAATGTCGCTCGGCTTTCAAAATGCCAGCTTTGATGTTGTCGCGGCTTTTGATAATTGGGAACCTGCCGTAAACATCTATAGCAAGAATTTCACTCATCCCATCTATAAAGCCGACTTAAACGAAGATGCTCCGGTTGATCAAATTGAGGAGCTTCATCCTGATATTATTATTGGGGGACCCCCATGTCAGGACTTTTCAATAGCCGGATACAGAAACATGGGCGAACGCGCAAATCTTACTATTCGCTATGCGGAGATTATCAGCCGACTCAAACCTAAATGGTTTGTAATGGAGAATGTATATAACATTGAGAGGATGCCTGTTCTACCCAAGGCAACAAAGATATTTAAGGATGCGGGATATGGTCTTACCACAAGAATTCTTAATGCAAGTTACTGTGGCGTACCGCAGGCGAGAATGCGGTTCTTCATGGTGGGACATCTCGGAGATAAAGACGATTTTCTCGGAGAACTACTTGATGGTAGACAATCCGAAAAGCCGATGACTGTTTATGACTATTTGGGTGATTCACTTCATACGGAATACTATTATATGCATCCAAGAAGTTATAATCGCCGTGCTGTTTTTAGTATACACGAGCCAAGTGCTACAATCCGGGGAGTCAACCGTCCCATTCCAGATGGTTATAAAAGGCACCACGCAGACAAAGCCGATATTTCGGATGGCGTTAGGGCTTTGACTTCCAAAGAGCGCAGCTACATTCAGACATTCCCGGAATCATTTGTGTTCGAGGGAAAGAAAACAGACGTTGAGCAGGCAATAGGAAACGCTGTTCCTGTTAAGCTGGCTGAATATGTAGCCAAGTGTATTTTAGACTATGAGCAGAAAGAAGGTGCGCCCTCGATATGATAACTGACATTAACAAATTGCAGCAAGATATCAGAGCCATTGGCTCTGTATCTGATAGTGCGGAATTTTTTGAGGGATTCCTTCGTGCTTTTGATATTCCTGTTTCAACGATTGATAGACTCAAATCCACATCCTCATATGATGTGAACGTGGGCGTTCGTATTGGACAACAGATTTTTTATCTTGCTTCCGAAGGCAGTAACCTCCACTCTGACTTGAACATTCTGAAAAAGAACAACATCTCCAGCCTGAAGACTCGGTTTGCTATGATTGCAAACGCAACGGAAGTTCTTGTTTTTGACTTAAGGACAGAAGAAACGCTCTTTTCCACCAAAGAAGACTTCCATTCTCATGTGGACTTCTTCTTTCCCCTTATAGGTCGAGAGAAGCCCGTTGTCGAAGAGAATGTTGCTGTTAATATTAAGGTCAGCGAAAAATTTGCTCAGTTGTATAACGAATGCAGATTGAATAATACGCAAACCGCTCTGACCGACATAAGTGAATTGATTTGCCGTACCCTCTTTTGCTGTGTAATCGATAGCATGGGATTACTGATGACGGGCGATTCTTCTCTGTACATTTTCGCACAGAAGTATACAGATGAATCCGGGAGAGATTTTTCCGACTTTATGGCATCGCTATATTGGGCAATGAAGCAACCGGATCATAGTAATTTGCCGACTCACTTCAGACAGGTAAACTATATTGATTCTCGCTTGTTTGATAAGGATATCAGCAACATATCCTTTACCAAGAATATGCGTAGCCTAATGCTTGAAATTATGTCTTTTGATTGGTCTAATGTTGATCCCGAAATTCTCGGTTCGTTGATCCAGTCAATAATCGTCCCTGATGACGAAAGCATCACGGGTAATTTTACGGCTACCGCCAATGTCCAGAAGGTCATAGGACCGCTGTTCCTTAACGCCCTTTACTCAGAATATGAAGGTTGCAAAAACGAAAGAGCTGCTTGTATTGCCTTGATAGAGCGCATAAGGAAAATTTGCGTATTCGACACATCGTGCGGCTGCGGCAATTTTCTCTTGGTTTCCTACAAGGAACTCAACCTGTTGCTTTCAAAGATTGCTTCTTCTGCCGGCTCAACGGATATGCCGCTCATGCCTATAACAAATTTCTACGGTATAGAATCGAATCCGTTTTCTTGTGCTATTGCGAGGATGGGATTACTTTTTGTCGTACTACAAAGCAAAGAGGCATCTTTGTCCACCATCAATACGAATATAGATATCCTTTTTAGCAACAGCATTGTAACCGCCAATCCTACTCGCATACCGTGGGACTCCGTATGTCCTGGCACTTCTGAAACATACATCATTGGCAATCCTTCGTACAAAGGCGCTCGTAAGCGTAATGACGAGCAGAACGCCGACATGGATTACGTTTTTAATGGGTATTCCAATTATAAAAATCTCGATTACGCCGCTTGTTGGTTTCTGCTTGCTGCGAAGTATATTCATGCTCATGGCGGAGCATATGCTTTTGTGACCACAAATTCGCTTACACAGGGAGAACAAGTTAGCCTCCTATGGCCGAAGTTGTTTGAATACGGCGTACATATACACTTTGGACATACGGCATTCAAATGGAGAAACGATGCCAGAAATACTACTGCCGTAACCGTTGTTATTATTGGCGTTGTAAATAATGATGATTCTCAGCGATGCGAACTTTATACTCAAACGAGCATGACTGAGCCGATTCAGATTAGCCCTTATCTTTTGCCTGGAACAATTTTCGTAGAAAGAAGGAAAACGCCCATAAGCCATCTTCCTTGTATGGTAAAGGGAAATATGCCATACGGTGCGGATTTCCTTTTGATGGATGGTTCTACAAAAAGGCGGGCAGTAGAACAAGATCATCGGGTTTTAGAGTATGTCAAAAGAATTGTAGGCTCTGATGAATTTATAAAAGGTAAAGAACGGTGGTGCCTGTGGATTCCTGAAGAGAAGGCTCCCTCTGCCATGAAGGTACCATTTATAAAGGATAGAGTTGATAAGGTTTATGATCTCCGTATCAACAATAAAGACAAAAACGCACGGCGATTAGCAGATCGACCATACCAATTTCGGGAAATGCGTGAAACCACAACGTACTCATTAGTAGTACCATCCGTTTCATCTGAAAACCGTGAATATGTTCCTATAGGATTTGTTGACAAGAACACTATTGTATCAAATCTTGCATTTGTGATTTATGATTGCGACCCTTGGATTTTTGGAGTCGTTTCATCACATATGCATAATCTTTGGTTCAGATCGGTTTGTGGTGGTCTCGAAACACGAGTAAGATATTCCAATGAATTGGGATATAACACATTTCCATTCCCAGACATAACGGACGAACAGAAAAAGGAAATTCGTGCTTGTGTGAATAAGGTTATAGCTGTTCGAGAAGAAGAGTTTGACAAAACGTATGCCCAAATGTATCAAAAAGGAAGTATGAGCAAAGAACTGAAATTCGCCCATTCAATGCTCGATTTGCAAATTGAAAAATGCTATAGAGATGAGCCTTTCGTAAATGACGATGAACGGCTTGATTGTCTGTTTGAACTTTACGAAAAAATCGGAGGGTAACATGGAAAACATTATTAATGTCACATATGAAACAACGGGAAAGACTACAGCGGTAAATGAAATGGGAATGCGTCCCATGCAGGCGCGGGCTTATGCTGCGCGCAACTCGCAATATATCCTTCTCAAAGCACCGCCTGCATCAGGCAAATCCCGTGCACTGATGTTTATTGCATTGGATAAGTTGAAGACCGGCTCTGTAAAGAAGGTTATTGTTGCCGTTCCCGAACGTTCCATAGGAAAATCATTTCTTTCTACAGAACTGTCAAAATACGGTTTCCACAGCGATTGGCAGGTCTCTGGAAAATACAATCTTTGTGTTCCTGGCGGAGAAAACAGCAAAGTCGAAACCTTTAAGCAATTCATGGATTCCGATGAGACTGTGCTGCTTTGTACTCATGCCACCCTCCGCTTTGCTTTCGATAAAATCGGTGCAGCCAAGTTCGGAAATTGCCTTGTTGCTGTAGATGAATTCCATCACGTTTCTGCCGACTACGAAAGCAAGCTCGGAGAACTCGTTCGTGCGCTTATGCAGCAGGAAAACGTACATATTCTTGCTATGACCGGTTCATACTTCCGCGGTGATGGTATCCCTGTCCTCTCGTATGAAGATGAAGCAAAGTTCTACAAGGTTACCTATAACTATTATGAACAGCTTAATGGCTACACTTATCTGAAGTCACTTGGCATTGGATTTCACTTCTATTCAGGCAAATACACTTCTGCAATTACGGAAGTATTGGATACGGATAAAAAGACCATTCTCCATATCCCCAGCGTGAACTCTGGCGAATCTACCAAGGACAAATATATCGAAGTAGATACGATTATTGATACCATCGGTACCGTAGACCATGTGGACTCTGAAACAAATATCATATATGTTTCACGGAGATCAGACGGTAAAATTATCAAGGTCGCAGATTTGGTAAATGACAATGCTGCAGAAAGAGAAAAGGTCGTAGAATACCTGCGCAATGTTACAGACGTGGATGATGTTGACCTTATCATAGCCCTCGGCATGGCAAAAGAGGGATTTGACTGGCCTTTCTGTGAACACGCACTCACAGTAGGATACCGTGGTTCGTTGACGGAAATCATACAGATAATTGGCCGTTGTACCCGCGACAGCAAGAACAAAACTCACGCGCAATTTACAAACTTGATTGCAGAGCCTGATGCTGAGAGCGAAGAAGTTGTTGAATCCGTAAACAATATGTTGAAAGCCATAACTGCTTCTCTCCTTATGGAACAGGTACTCGCTCCGAACTTCAATTTTAAACCCAAGTCGCCGGAAGGTTCCGATGAAGATAAGGCCGATGATGCACGTACTATCCGTGTTGGAGGAATGAGACAGCCCTCAACACAGAATGTTAAAAACATTCTTGATTCCGACCTCACCGACCTTAAAGCCAACATTCTACAAGACCCTCAAATAGCAAAGGCAGTAAGCGGCGTGGTCGATCCAGAAGTGATTAACAAAATCATGATTCCGAAAATAATCATGATAAAATATCCTCATCTGTCAGAGGATGAGGTTGAAGAAGTCCGTGAGCATTTAGTTGCGGATATGGTGATTCGCGGCTCAAATGTAAAAACGGACGGTAATCGTAGGTTTATTGATATGAGCGGCAAGTTCGTAAACCTCGATGAGCTTAATATTGACCTCATTGACTCCATCAATCCGTTCCAGCAAGCGTTTGAAGTAATCTCCAAGTCCATCACGCCGAAGGTTCTTAAATCCATCCAGGAGTGTATCGCTGCGTTTAAGGTCAATATGACGGATGACGAGGCAATATATCTGTGGCCGAAAATCAATGATTTTGTCAAGGTAACGCGGCGGCAGCCATCATTGGATGCACTTGATCCTACCGAAAGACGCCTTGCTGAAGCTCTAATATACCTGCGTCAATTAAAGAGGGATCAGAAGAATGGATGAGAAAACAAAAAAAGACAAGTTATCCGAAATATTTGAAAGCGACCTCCTGGGATTGCTTGCCGTTGACGAACCCAAAGCTACTCCCGTTTCACCACAGGACAGCAGACTAATCGACAGCTTTCAAGAAATCTCCGATTTCTATGAAACAAATCAAAGATGCCCTGAACTCGGAGACGATATAGGTGAGTATCGCCTTGCTTCACGTCTCGCCGCAATAAAAAAAGACCCCAAGAAGGTAAAAACGCTTTTGCCGTATGATTACTACAATCTACTGGAAAGCGAAGAGACGAAATCCGTCTCGGTCGAAGAATTGATCAGTGACGATCCTCTTGGACTCCTGGATGGTGATGATGAGGCTGATAGTATATATACGCTGTCCCATGTCAAACCGTCCGAGAGGTTACGTCCCGATTACATTGCCCATCGCAAGGTGTGTAAAGATTTCGATCTTTATGAAGAGGCTTTCCGAAGAATCCATGACGATTTGGAACATGGACGAAGACGGCTTGTGGAATTCAAAGAAGGCGATCTGCATGAAGGCTGTTACTATGTTCTCCGAGGCGTAGTCCTTTATTTGGAGCAGAACTTGGCCGTCAAACAAAAAATCGAGTATAAGAGCGGCGCTAAAGTGCGCCGAGAAGGAAGGACGAGGTGTATCTTTGATAATGGCACGGAATCCTCCATGCTCTATCGTTCTCTTGGTAAGGCTCTCAAACTTGACGGATTTTGTATAAGCGATTTGATAGAGCAAAGTGAAAGCTCCGTAAGTATCGACTCTACCGATGTGCAGAATGGTTATATTTATGTTCTTCGTAGTTTAAGCCGCGCGCCGCAAATTCGCTCCATACGCAATCTATACAAAATCGGATACTGTTCCGGCGATGTTACTACGCGCATTAAAAGCGCAGTGCATGAACCGACATACCTGATGAATGATGTGGAAGTTGTGCTGACAGTGAGATGCTATAACTTGGACGTTCCCTATCTCGAAGCAAGTATCCACAGTTTTTTCAGCAACGTCAATGTATACTTCGAGGTGCGTGATGATGAAGGGATTATGCATTATCCCAAAGAATGGTTTACTGTACCGCTAAATATTATTGAGGAAGCCATCCCTCTTATTGTTGATAAAAAGATCGATAGCTATCGGTATGATAAAAACCTGCAAATGATTATTCAAAAAGGCTCCTCGGAATAAGGCACGGTGGTTTATGGCTGATGTATTTTCAAAGTCAGAACGGTCGCAAATCATGCAGCGCGTCAAATCGTCCGGGAATAAAAGTACCGAGGAAAAACTGATCCAGTATTTTGACGAGAAGCATATTACCGGATGGAGACGGCACTATAATGTTAAAGGGCATCCTGACTTTGTTTTTCTTGACAAGCACATAGCAATTTTCGTTGACGGATGCTTTTGGCATGGACACGATTGCCGAAATACTCGACCTGCTGAGAACGCAGAATACTGGAACAGAAAAAGGCAAAAGAACATCGAACATGACGCCGCCGTTACTCAGCTTTTTCAAGAGCGCGGCTGGTGCGTTATCCGTATATGGGAGTGCGAACTAAAAAAGAAAAACAGAGCTATCCTTGACGAAAAATTAGCTCCTATATTTAGTTGAGCAGAACTGCACACCCTCATAACGATAATTCTTCCTGTTCGTTACGGGATACAACAATCGTTATGAGCGTGTGCATTTTTGGTTTCTCGGTCATCCAAATTTGAACTTTCAATGCCGGTAAAAACAAATTGTGAGTAAAAAATTACGCCCTCTGCACACCACTCGGCGTGAGAAAGGCGGTAATTCCTATGTATTCAAAACGCCCTAACGAAAACGGGCAGAAATCCTTGTATCAATCACGCAACGGCTTCATCAATGACATAATGCTCATGCTTAATATCCAGCATTGCAACAGTAAAGCGTGAGAGCGGACGCATGGTAAAATATTGGCCAAGTTCTCCTCTGAAAACAGAACCAAAAAATATTTCAAATGCGGCGCCAATGTTATCTACTGAGGTATCTGTGATACATATATCCTGCAGGACTTTAACAACCTCGACAATTTTCTTATCAGACAGATTAATAGTGATCAGTTCAGGGAAAATAGTCGGATCGGCCAAACAAGCTTGCTTAAACAATTCATGAACTCTGGTAGCTACTGCTACATAGGTTTCGTTTGTGCCAACCTGAAATTGCCGCGGAGTATTGTTGGGTGTGTGCCGCTCATCCTCAACTTTGGCAAGCATAAGCTTGCTCCACTCATCAAAAGCCAAGAGCGGATCTCGTTTACCTCCAGCCCAAATAATTGAATGGGCTCGTTTTACTTTCGACTCTAACTGGTATGCACTTGCTGCACGAACGTCATTATTTCCAGGACCAGCAATGAATGTGTATTCCGGAATCTGTCCATATTGAACCGGAACAACATCTCTGGTTCCCTTTATATTCTCAATTCTTTCAGTGGGAAGGTAGTTTGCAACATCAAAGAAAACAGACTCACCGAAACTGTCAAACAACGCAACAGGAGCTCTTAATGAATTTGTATTCCCAAATAATTGTTCAATTGCTTGATTGCGATCCTTTTGCGACAAATTCTCCTTCTTGTTTTCGACAACAAGATACGGCTCTTGACAGCGTTCATCCTTATAAACGACCACATCCGCAAGGTCTTCCGGGGTTCTTCTCGGAACAATGACTTCAGTACGGATGCTACGTGGTGTATATGATTTTTCTAATACCAAAAATGCAACAGTTCGTGCCCTTACCCATTCTTCCGGATCAGACCAATTGTAAGATTTCTTTTGGTGAATGTTATATATAATTCGGTCCCCATGAATCTCGATAAGACCGCGTTGAATAGCATTTATAATGAGAGGGTCATTTTCAAAATCGGCTCTATTTCTCATGTGATGTTTCCTTTCAGAGTGGGCTACTCTGAAAATTATAGCGCAATATGGCGGACATGTCAAGCAACCACACTATACCATGGAAGCGATTTCGGTTACTTGTTCGGTGAGTTAGTTAATAGTGGCCTTTTCAACAGATCTTCAACAATATCCCAACTGACACCTTGCCGCGCATCAGCCGGACGCAGTCTTTTACCATCTGCTTTGTCACTTCAACACCCTCTATGCAGGTGGAAGCCACGGCGTTACAGAAGCTCTGGCGTTCACGTTCACTTGGGAGCTGTATTAGTGCATCGGTTGTGGTAGGTTCACCGTCCAGCACACGCCGGCACTGTTCCTGCATCTCTGATGTGACATCAAAACTTTCATACGGACAGAGACTCCAGCATTTTTCATTGCGCCGCAGCAATCAAAGATCAAAGATTACGGAAAAAAGCACCTCTGAAGAAGCTGCGCAGCGTACCGTCTATTCTGTTGCCCGACGGATATCTGCTGTTCTGCGAGAATCGACAGACGTTCCAATGCTGGCCAAGTTACCGGAAGATCGGCGAAGCAGTTTGGTTGAGTCCGAACACCATCCGCAAACACGTCCGGTCACTCGAAGAACGCGGTCTGCTCGTCACAGAGCCGACGACGGTTACGACGAAGGATGGATGCAAGCGCAACGGCAACCTGCTGTTCACAATCTGTCCAATTCAAACTGCACTCCAGCAGGACTATGACCGGCAAATGCAGAAGCTGGACGAGGATGCGGCAAGGAGGAAATATGCCGATTTTGTTGAAAACACAGGTTGAGAGCGCAGACAAAACGCCAGTCACAGCCCGTCGCGCCCGTGTCGGCAGTTTGTGCGGCTTTCTGGACGCAGCCGAGCACGTACCCACCGGACACCAGAAAACCGGACGTTGCGCCAACGTGCGGGAGTGTTGCAGGAACGCCAAGAGCAGAAAAAGGACGTCTGCGAGCGAATTTCGGCAGAGGGAGAAGCCGCAAGCGGCAAAGCAGGAGAAAGGCCTGACGCTTTTCTTGCGCCAGCCCGTCCACTTCTGCCCGCAGTGCGGGCAGTTTCGAGGGGTAGAAATGGCGCTTTTCTGCGGCTGTCAAAAATGGAATGGCGCTGTTATTTCCTAAAATCCGCAAAAAGCCAGTAAAATCAAGGACAATTTTGACGCTATTACGATTTCGGGAGGTTTTGACCATGAAAACAGAAGAACGAAGCCGACACACAGTTTGGATGGAGAATGCGGTTTGGCAGCGGGTGCAGGAACACTACAAAAGCGACGGATGCAGCACACAGAACGAGTTTATTGCAAAGGCAATTCTGTTCTACTGCGGCTATTTGCAGAGCGAATATGCCGGAGACTTTCTGCCAAAGATCCTTGGTGAAACGCTCGAAGCCATTCTCAGTATGTTCGGGGATCGCATCGGCAAGTTGCTGCTCAAGCAGGCTGTTGAGCAAAACGTCTGCAATCACATCCTTGCGTCGGACACGGATATTGACGCGGCAACATACCAGAAAATGCGTGGCATGAGCTATCAGGAGGTGCTGCGGACAAACGGTCAGATCTCGTTCCCGGAGGTGCTTCGTCAGCAGAAACGGCTCTGAGTTTATAGAGAAAAGCAGCTTGCAGGTCCGAAAACTTGCAAGCTGCATTCAGTGTGATTTTAGCATCAAATAGTTTTTAGAAGTGTCAAGCGGCTTTCCTAATTGTAGAACTTTTCCACAATCTTGTTTACAACGCCGTCCTGGATGGTCAGCGTATAAGGTTGGATGAGCAGTCTTTCGTTGGCCTGAACAGTCGAAACAAATTCCTGCCATGTTTCAAACGTATACAGCCGGTCTTCTCCCGCACCGTATTCCTGAGAGATGTCGTAAATCGTGACGGGTGTGCCTGGGTCTACATCGTAGGTGTAAATTTCGCCGGAGTCTTTTCGATAATATCCGTATTGATATTCCTCCGGTGGGATGTTCAGGTCTTTAAGTGTTTGCAGATCTTCCTCAAGATATGAGTTTAGAAGGACAATGTGTTCGACCGTAATAGAATTATCGCGTACCTGTTGGATAATCACGGTCTGGAGGATAGGTTCTTCCGTCTCAGCCTTTGTACTGCTCTCAGAGCCGTGACCGGTATGCTCTGTAATTTGCGTGTCCTCATGCGCTTTGGAAACCGACGAATCTGTGCTTTCACGCGTGGCAGAACACCCGACGCCCATAAGGCTCATCAAAAAGCACAGGAACGCAAGACACACAAGTGATTTCTTCTTCAAAATACGCACCTCCTTAACGGGTTAATTATACATATAGAAGTTTGCAGGAACGCTGGTTGAATAGACAACGTTCTCCGCTGGCTGCGAATGAGCTGTATACTTAATTGTATGTGTATCTCCGTAGGTTACCAGTGCAACATGGGAGATATTTACCATCTGATTTGGGCGGGTCAATCCCTTCATTTCCAAGGCTTCCGGGCCGTTTCCGCTCAAATGGCCGTGGTCTTTTGCCCACTCCGTTCCAGCAGCTCTCTCGTCTTCCGCTTTGGCAAAACGGAGCAAGCCAATGGAAAAGGGAGGCTGCATAGTATAAAGCACAACAAAGAGTACGTTACCTCAACAGTATTCCAGTTGCTATAGTCAGGCAACGCTTAGAGCCTCCAGGCAGGCGTTCAAGTTATCCCAAGAAAAAACGTCCTCCGCAATGTGGACCCGCGTCCAGGAGGGGGTGATTTCCTCCACCTCCGATATACCGCCTATGTCCCGGGCCCAGGAATAGTAATATGTGTTATGGGGCGACATGAGGACCCGAGCCGCTGTGCCGTCCGGGTAGAGGAAGAGGGTCTGCTCCCGAACGATCCGGCTGCTGTCTTCATAGGGGGTCCCCGTGGTATCCAGATACTCCGTCAGACGGAGACATTCCTCCCCCGGCGTCCAGTCCCAGTCCGCCACGGCGAAGTCCAGCGGAGCCATCTTTCCCGTATCCGCTTCTCTGAACAGGGTGCGGAACAGGAGCAGGGCCTGCTCCCGGTCCAGGTCCGCGTGGAAGCCCTCGCCCTGTATGCAGAGCCGATAGTGCTCTGCCGGCGGAGTGGGGAAGATGTCCTCCCACTGGTCGGCCAGCTTCTCGGGGATCATACTTTCTTGACGCCGCTCCAGCTGGATTGAAACCAACAAGTCTTCATAGGGATATGGGCCCACATCACTTGGAATGCTGGCGTATTTGTAGGTGATAGCGCTCAGCCGCAGATAGTCCACCGCCCCGTAGGCCGCCTCGAGAGAGTCATCCTCTCTCTGCCGGGTCAGCGTACCGTCCGGGAAGACGTGATAGACCAACTGAATGTCTCCATCCGTTATGAACAGGCGGAGGTTTCCGGAGGCGTATGCAAGCTCCTCCTCCGGGGCTTGGAACACCGCCGCCTCCAGCCGCTCCAGCAGATAAGTCCG
>UMAJ01038012.1_pt1 | contig 30347 bp, 25 predicted proteins | sample 1963671 | NCBI WGS metagenome assembly UMAJ01 (sample SAMEA4835912, study PRJEB28245) | human gut metagenome | biome: gut microbiome; material: fecal sample | place: Denmark | collected 2008 | reverse complement strand
CTTCCGTATCAAACCCGCTTTCGTTTTTAATAACTGCCGCAACCAAAAATGGGTCGATTTTGTTTTTGGAGCTGTACTCCAAAATTTCGTTCTGGTAGGGCCACATATAAACAAAGCGCGTCTGCACGGCTTCGCTGCTCCATATTTTCATACCGGCTTCACCGATGAGAAAAATGGCGGCAGCAACCATTAAGAATTTTACCCACCATCTGTCGATAAATTTTTTCTTTTTCCGCCTGCCCAACTTATGCCTCCGCCGTAAAATTTTTCCATGCTACGGCAACGGCTTTTTCCGTTTCAGCAAAGGTGCCGCTGTTGTCAATTACAAGGCTGGCATAAGCCTTTTTTTCTTCCAGTGTCATCTGCGCTGCAATGCGTGCCTTAACTTCTTCGCGCGTCATGTTGCTGCGTGCCATGGCACGTTCTATCTGCGTTTCGCTGTCTACGGCAACAAGCCACACGGCATCCACATCTTTGTACCAGCCGCATTCAATTAAAAGCGGTACATCAAGCACTGCCGCCGGCAGATTTTTGCTGCGGCATTCCGCCAGAAAAGTCTGCGCTGCCGCCAGTACATTTTTATGGATGATTGCTTCCAGTTTTTTCAGCGCTTCTTTATCGTGGAAAACAAGTTCCGCCATTTTGGGGCGGTTAAGCTCGCCGCCGTCCGTAAGGTATTCAATGCCAAAGGTAAGGGCTATTTCGTTAAGCGCCGCACGCCCTTTGGCAACCAGAGCGCGGCTTTCAGCGTCGGCATCAAACACAGGCGCGCCAAGGCTGCGCAGTAAATTTGCAATTGTACTTTTACCGGAGGCTATGCCCCCTGTTAAACCTATTACTTTCATTTTTTCACCGTTTTATTTTTGGCAGTGCGGGCAGTATGTTGTGCCGCGCCCGCCTACTTTGGTACCCAAAAGTTCGCCGCCGCACATTTTGCAGCACAAACCCTTGCGCCCATATACCAGCAAATGGTTTTGGTTATCGCCCTTGTTGCCTTCGCCGTCTTTGTAATCGCGGAAGGTTGTGCCGCGGTTGGCAATGCCCTGCGCAATAACCTTGTTTATGGCATCATGCAGGCGGTCAATTTCTTCGTCCGTCAGCGTGTTCGCCGTGCGCATCGGCAAAATGCCGGATAACGCCAGGCACTCGTCGGCGTAGATGTTGCCCAGCCCTGCGATAAAAGTCTGCTCCAAAATCAGAGTTTTTATAGGCTTTCTGCTTTTGGCTATAACCGGGCGCATGTAACCGGCCGTAAAGCCTTCGCTTAAAGGCTCGGGGCCTAAAGTTTCGTAGCCTTCAATATAAGCATCGTTATTGGTAACAAGGTACAGCGTGCCAAAGGTGCGAATATCGCAGAACCACATGGTTACGCCGTCCGTCAGTTCAAACTTAATTTTGGCATAAGGAGGTTCCGGCTTATCTGCGTCCTGCGCAATCAGGCTGCCGGTCATGCGCAAATGCACAATCAGTTTCTGGTTTTCGCCTGTTTTCAGCACCAGGTATTTGCCGCGGCGCCCTACATCCAAAATGGTTTTGCCTGTTAAACCGGCAATAAATTCTTCCGGCGAAGGATATTTTATCAGCCTTGCAAGGTTAATTTCTATATTTTTAATGGTTTTGCCCTTAATGTGCGGCAGCAGGGTTTTGCGTACCTGCTCCACCTCCGGCATTTCCGGCATGGTAATTCCTCCCTATTTGGCGTCTGCCCAGTTTACGCCGTAGTTAACGTCAGCAATCAGCGGCACGCTGAGTTTTACGGCGCTTTCCATAGTTTGTTTTACAAGTGCGCCAACTTCTTCGCGTTCGGCCTCCGTAACTTCAAGCAAAAGTTCGTCGTGCACCTGAAGCAGTATGCGGCTTTTATAACCGCCCTGTTCCAGCATTTTCTGCACGTTCACCATGGCAATTTTTATAATGTCCGCCGCAGTGCCCTGTATCGGCGTGTTAATGGCGGTGCGCTCCGCAAAGCCGCGCAGGTTAAAGTTGCGGCTGTTAATATCCGGCAGATAACGCCTGCGCCCGAACAGCGTCTGCACATAGCCCTGTTTTTTAGCGCTCGCCACCATATCATCCATATATTTTTTAACGCCGGTATAGCGTCCAAGATAATTTTCAATATATCTGCCCGCCTCGCCGCGATTGATATCAAGCTGCTTGGCAAGCCCAAAATCGCTGATGCCGTATACAATGCCAAAGTTTACCGCTTTGGCGCGCGTACGCATGGTGCCGGTAACTTCGTCCAGCGGCACGCCAAACACCTCCGCAGCCGTGCGTGCGTGTACATCCTGCCCGTGCAGGAAGCTTTCCAAAAGCAGTTCATCCTGCGCAATATGCGCCAGCACACGCAGTTCTACCTGCGAATAATCGCAGCTTAACAGGTAATCGTAACCTTCGCCCGGAACAAAAATTTCGCGTATTTTTTTGCCAAGTTCAGTACGGGTAGGGATATTCTGCAAATTCGGATCGGTGCTGCTCAAACGCCCGGTAACAGTAACAAGCTGCTGAAAATGCGTATGTATACGCCCCGTAACAGTATTAATCAGCGGGCGCAGCCCTTCAAGGTAAGTGCTGTGCAGCTTCGTCAGCTTGCGGTGTTCCAAAATAGTCCGCACCAGCGGATGCTCGTTGCGCAGCTGCTCCAAAACTGATACGTCCGTGGAATAACCTGTTTTAGTTTTTTTAATTACCGGCAGGCCCAGCTTTTCAAATAAAATAGCACCAAGCTGCTTGGTAGATTTTAAATTGAATGTTTCTCCAGCCTGCTCTACCGCCAAAATCTCAAGCGCTGCAATCTGCGCCGCCATTTCTTTGGTTAATTTATCCAAAAGCGCTGCATCCGGCTTAATGCCCGCCAGTTCCATTTTGGCAAGCGTGCGTGCCAGCGGCAGCTCCATTTCTTCATATAATTTTATCTGTTCGTGTTCTGCAAGTTTGGCACGCAGCACAGGCACAAGCTCGGCAACGGTTTTGCATTCCTGCGCATACTCCTGCGTCAGGTACGCTCCGCCAACGGCTTTAATGCTGTATTCGCTGCGCGCAGGGTCAATAAGGTATGCAGCAATGGCAATATCATCCGTTATGCCGCGCGCTTCAACCCCAAGGCACAAAGCAGTTTTAATAATCTTTTTGCTGTCGCAGCAGGCTTTTTGGCAGTTTTCATTTGCCAGCCAGTCATAAAACTGCTGCCAGCCGGGGCACTCGCCTTCAAAAATATAAACGCGCCCATCACATAAAAGCTCCGCACGTTTAAAATATAAATCCGGCAGCGTACCGCCAATTTGTACAGTAAGCGGCGTAACTTCACGCCTTACGGCGATAAGTTTAAACAGTGCTTCCGCATCGTCGGCACTTTTTACAACTTCTTCCGGCAGCCCGGCCGGCTTGTCTTCCACAAAGTCGCCAAACAGGCTGAAATCGCCTTCCGGCGCACCCATAACGGCATTAAAACGGTCGTACATATTGCGGAATTCCAACCCGGCAAGCAGTTCGCGCGCTTCCGGCTTTAATGCTTTCAATTCATAATTTGCCAAATCCGCATCAACCGGCACATCCGTAAAAATTGTTGCCAGTTTTTTGGAAAGCAGCGCCGATTCTTTATTGTTCTGCACTTTTTCACGCAGTGCCTTGCCGCTGATTTTATCGGTGTTAGCCAGCACATTTTCCACGCTGCCGTACTCGCCAATCAGCTTGAGAGCCGTTTTAGGGCCAACGCCCGGTATGCCGGGGATATTATCCGAAGTATCGCCCATCAGCCCTTTCAGGTCGATAAGCTGCTTCGGTTCAAGGCCTTCATATTCCTCCGCAAAAACTTCCGGCGTATAAATTTTAAGGTCAGAAATACCGCGTTTGGTAAAATATACGCTTGTGCGGCTGCTTAAAAGCTGAAGTTCATCGCGGTCGCCCGTTACAATAATCACGTCCGCTTCCTGCGGCGCGTGTACGGCAAACGTACCGATGATATCGTCCGCCTCGTAATTATCCAGCTCCAGCACGGCAATGTTCATTGCCTCCAGCACTTTGCGCGCCAGCGGGAACTGCTCCGACAGTTCACTCGGCGTCGGCTTGCGCTGCCCTTTGTAATCGGCAAACATCTCCGTGCGGAAGGTTTTGCGGCTTTTGTCAAACGCTACCGCCAGCCATTTGGGCTGTACGTCTGCCAGCAGGCGCAAAAGCATATTGCAAAAACCGTACACAGCACCAGTATGCATACCGCTCTGTGTCGTCAGCGGCGGCAGGGCAAAAAACGCCCTGTGAATCAGGCTGCTGCCATCTATAACTAAAAATTTATCTGCCATGTTTGTTCCTTTCGTTCAATAAATCTAATAATATATTATACCACAAGCAAAGGTGTAGGTAAAATTAAGCATAAAAATAAAGCCCTGCAAAGCAAGGCTTAAATCATCCACGCAGGAATATATAAAATATTTTTGGCATCCGTACCAAACTCCGGCGCAAGGCAAATAACGCTGCCGCCGCCAATACTTACATCTGCGCAAGCGGCAAAGGCCGGATTAACAATGTTAAAGCGTTTGTACATTTTTTGCGGCTGCGCGCTTTTGCTGATGACGCACGGGTACAGCACGCCGTTATACAAAATTAAAAGTTCAACCTCTTTGCCGTTAAAATTGCGGTAGTAGTATAGCGGCGCTTTCTGCCCGCTATTAGCAAAACTTTTATACACTTCGCCAATAACCCAGGTTTCAAAAAACTCCGCGCTCATCGCGCCAAGCTCCAAAGCGTCCGCCGTATTCCAGCGCAAAAGGTACGCCGCAAGGCCGGTATCCGTAAAATACAGCTTCGGCGTTTTTACAACGTACTTAACGCCGCTGAACGCCGCAGGCTGCAGCAAGTAAACTATCCCCATACGTTCCAAAATACTAAGCCACTGCTTCGCCGTCGGTATGGTGATGCCGGTTTCTTTCGCCATAACGGCATAGTTTAAAAGTTTTGCCGTCTGCGACGCCGCCGCACACAAAAAGCGGTAAAATTTCATCTCATCGTTAAGCTGAACAAACTTGCGGATGTCACGCTGCAAAATATCCTGCACCAGTTTGGCATAATAAGCCTGCCAGTCAGCGCATTCGTTATACATTGCAGGCTTGCTGCCGCGCCAAATGCGTTCGTAAATCTCCACCACGCTGTGCGGTACAGGGTTCTGCATCCGACCAGCCAACAGCTGCATATCGGGTATAAACGGCGTGCTTTCTCTGCCGTCAAGTTCAGCACTGCTTAAACCGCAAAGCTCCAGGCAGGCAAACTTATCGCCAAGTTCCTGCATAATGGCGGTAATAGTTTCTGCGTCCTCTTTCGGCGCAATCAGCCAAAAATCACCCGGCTTGCCGTGCTTCAGCGCATAATCCTTAATCAACGGCACAAGTTCCGGCGCATACTGAATATTGTCAATCAGCACCGGCGGCGCATATCGCTGCAAAAACAGCACCGGTTCTTCGTTTGCCATACTGCGCAAAGCAGGCTCAGCAAGGTCAGCGTACTTGCGGTTAGGTAAGGCAAGTTGTTTGAGCAGTGTTGTTTTGCCGGATTGACGTTGATCCTCTAACAACAAAAGTAGTTTTTCATTATTTAACTCTCTAAAAGTGTTTTCAATACATCTTTTCATACTTATTTACAAAATAATATTTTATAATTCTTCTTTCATAAATTTCTTATATATTTCCACTCCCGGTTGGTTATACGCATCTACATTAGCAATTTCACCTTCGTACGCAACACTAAGCATCAAAAAATACATAAATTGTCCTAAATAATACTCATTTATTTGCGGTATTACAAATTTAGCGTTATACCTATTATCACTGTTTAAAGCTTTTTCATTTGCATCTAACGCAATCTTTAATGCATCATGCATTTTTAAACCAGTATATTTACTTAAAACTTCAACATCATTAAAAGGATTTTTTATTGTAATATCATTTTCTATTTGATTAACTTCTACAAATTGTATTATTTTATTGCGTTTCCCTTCTTGGTGCTGCTGCGTCTGTGCATGCATGTCAGTCGTACCAACTGCCACCACCGGCGTTCTTCCATAATTAACTTCTTGTCCATTCCTGTCAAAACGTTTCCCTAAAGATTCTGCCAATAATTGCACATACCATTCACTTAACGCTTTTAACCTCATGCAATATGGCATAAAAACTTCAATATCCACACCTTTGCAATACGCAAGATATTTAAGTACGGCATTTATAAAAGCAGGGTTTTCTTTAATATCGGCTTTTTGGCAGTATTCATCCATATCTTTAGCGCCCTGTAAAAATTCTTCTATATTTCCGCCAACTGCTGTCAATGAAAGCAGCCCAGGGTCAGTCATAACACTAAAGCGCCCACCAATGCCTTCTTTTATGTCAAATCTATCCCAATTAAATTTTTCGGCCAGCTGCAGTAACGGCGCATTTTCCAGTTTAGCGTTTAAATCTGTAACTACTGCACATTTTAAACTAATATCATCTGCGTTTTTCAATATTTCATAAAAATGCATAAAGCTCAAAATAGTTTCTAAAGTTGTTCCAGATTTAGATATTGGGATCAATAAAACATTAAATTTTTCTTTGGTACGTTCATTTTTCTTTTCTGCATGACGTAAAAGTTCAGCTATTAGTTCCTGGCAATCTTCCGCATCAAGATTATTTCCAGAAAAATAAATCCTCGGAAAACCCTTTCTTAACGGTGTGTTATAATTCCAACCAAATCCACCTATTGTATCAACCAATACCTGCGCGCCAAGATACGAACCACCAATACCTAAAAATATAACAGCGTCAATTTGCTTAAACTTTTCCCGATAGTTTATCAGCTTTAATATTGATTGCGGCGTATTAGGATAGCCATCTTTAACATATGGCATGCGCAAAAAATAAACATGTTCTAAATTTCCATCTTTAGAATAATGTTCTTTCGCAACACCATTTATTCTGATTTCATTTATAGCTTTTTCTGTTTTAGCAGCTATATCATCAATAAAACCATTAATATCAACTACATCAAGACGCTTTTGCCCCAAAAGATTGCTAAACTCTATTTGCATACCATGAGGCAATATAAATTTGGTTTTCATTTAAAAATAACGCTCCCGTATTTTTATTTTTAAAACTTTCAACTCAACAAATTTGTAATAATTTACACAAATCAAGTGCTCTTTCCAACGCCTGATCCATATTATAATATTTAAAATCAGCAAGCCTGCCTGCACAATAAAGATTGTTTACTGCCTTTGCTTTTTCTAAATATTTTTTATAAATATTTTGGCTGTTCTCTGTTAAAACAGGATAATACGGCTCCATTTTTCCGTTCTCGTTATACGTTAATGGGTACTCAACTGCATAAGTTGTTCCTTTAACATTTTGCACAGGTAATTTTTTATATTCCGTTATACGGGTAAATCCTTCCGCCTGAGGATATGCCACTACCGGCGCGTCCTGTTTGCTGTCAATATTTTCATATTTCCATTCAAATCTTAATGAACGGTATGGTAATTCGCCTTCGCTAAGCCCAAAAAGTTCATCAAGTGCACCAGTATATATAACAGGAATATTCTGCGCTTTCCCGTCAATTAAAATTTCTTTTCCTTCTATCTTTAAATGCTCAAGCGCTTCTACACCAGTTTCTACTTTAATGTTAGGATGATTTAGCAAGTTTTTAAAAAAGTCAGTATAAGTATCTGCAGGCATTACCTGATATTTATCGTCAAAATAACCTACATCATACGAAAATCTTAACGGAACTCTTTTTAAAACACTTGGGTCAATTTCACTTGCAGGCACACCCCACTGTTTGGCAGTGTATAAACTATAATCATTATCAAACAAAAACTGCGCATAAGCGCGGATTTTCTCATCACTGCAGTTTAAAACTTCCAGCACCGTTGCTGTATCACGCCCGGCAAAAACTTTTTTGATTCTTTCTTTTAAATCAGCAGCTTCGCTTTCAATAAAATAATCATCAATAGTTTTAAAATTAAACGGCGTAGGCGTAAATTTACCGTTTACATATGCCATACAGGTAAGTTTATATTCTTTCCATTCCGCAAAATGGCAAATATAATCGTATAACGCTTTATTATTTGTATGAAAAGTATGCGGGCCATATTTATGCACTAAAATATTATGCTCATCATAATAATCATACATGTTGCCGCCAATATGGTTTCTACGTTCCCATATAACAACTTTTTTATTAAGTTTTTCTGCTAAAAAGCGGGCTATAACAGAACCTGTCAATCCACAGCCAATTACTAATACGTCCATCAAAAGCCACCGTACTTATTCATAAATTCTTTAAAGCTTTGCAAATTTTTATCCTTATCTGCCAAAATTACTTTTTCTTCCTCACCAATAAGCTCCAACGGCCATTTTACACCAATATCCTCATCATTCCACAAAATTCCGTCATCATATTCGCCATAAAATTTTTCTGCGCATTTATACGAAACAATAGAGTGTTCCAATACCAAATAGCCATGTGCACAACCTGCAGGCACTAAAATTTCTTTTTTATTCTCTCCAGTTAAATCAAACGCCAGCCACTTTTTAAAGGTGGGGCTGTCTTTTCTTAAATCTACAACAACATCATAAACATGCCCATAAATGCAGCGCACCAGTTTAGGCTGCTGCATAACACGCTGAAAATGCAAAGCACGTATAACACCTTTGTGTGATGTTGTATAAAAAACCTCTGCTAAATTGTAATCTATACCGTTTGCCGCAAACATTTCTTTAGAATAGTCTTTTGTAAAACAACCTCTTACATCATCTGCGTTAAACGGTGTCACTTCAATTAGTCCTTTTATTTCTGTTTCTTTAAAAGAAAAAGGCGTAATCATTTATTTACCTCCACTTGCTTTAGCCATTCCATAGTACGGCGGCAACCTTCGCCAAAGCTTATTTGTGCTTTAAAGCTGGTATCTTTTTCCGTCTTGCTGCAATCATATTTTTCTAACGGTAAATTAATGCCGGTAAACGGAATATCGCCAAAAATAAAGTTTAAATCCGGTGCTATTGCCGCTTTCATTTCCAACAAGAACTCTTTTAACGGTTTTGCGTTAGAACTGCCTATTAAATATTCATTAAAAGGCTTGCCATTTTTACCAATTAAATAAAATGCTTTTGCAACATCGTCAATATATACAAAATCATAATTTTGCGTACCAGCTGTAAATTGAGGTTCCTCACCTTTTATTACTTTACGTATAGTGGTATTTACCATTCTTGGACTTAATTCGCCAACGCCGTAAGCATTGGTAATTTCTGCCCATACTAAATCAATACCAATATCCGCCGCAACAGACATTGCCATAGTATGTGCAACTAATTTACCACTGCCGTAAATATAACCTAATCCAGGTTTATTGCCAGATGCAAAAGCGGCTGCCATTGTTTCGTGTTCCATAATGCTGCCTGCTGCAACGAATTTTTTGCAGCCAACTTCTTTAGCAGCACGCAGGCAATCAATAGTCCACTGTGCATTTTGTAATTGCAGTTTCGTATCTGCCCTTGCTGCACCAGCCGAACCAGCCCATGCAAAATGATAAAAACAGTCAAAATCTCTATCATCAATTAAATCTTTTAGACCGCTGATATTATCCAAAGCCAACGGCAAGAATTTCACTTTATCACAAACCGGTAAATTACCATTACAGCCAGGCATATCCATTGCCAATACTTCCACATCATTTTTTACAAGTTCTTTAACCAGCGCACAACCTACAAAACCATTGGCGCCGGTTATTATAACTTTTTTCATTTTGAATCACCTGTTTCAAATTTATCCATGAATTCATTAATCTGTTTTTCCATAACAGTATTAACATCTTGTTTCTGCAAATATGCTTTGCTCCATTCAACACTTTTTGCCACAGCATCGTCAATATGCCAAACCGGCTTCCAGCCTAAAGCCTTCTTTATTTTAGAACAGTCCAGCTTTAAAAAGTTTGCCTCGTGCGGCGCATTGGCTTCACTTACGTTAAACCATTCTGCATCACTGCCCCAATGTTTGCAAAACAAATCTACCAAACTGCCGGTATTTACGCAGTCACAGTCATCCGGGCCAACATTATAACAACCAGCAAGCGCCTTGTTTTCATACTGTTTCATAGCTAACGTCAAATATGTGCAAACCGGTTCCAACACATGCTGATACGGTCTTGTGCTGTACGGATTACGCACAACAATCTTTTCTTTATTTTCCATCGCGCGTACGCAGTCGGGTATAATCCTGTCTTTAGCAAAATCGCCGCCGCCAATTACATTACCCGCACGGCAGGTGGATATAGCTATATCCCTATCTGCAAAAAACGATTTTTTATAAGAACTTGTAACAAGCTCAGAACAGGACTTGCTGTTGGAATATGGGTCGTAACCGTCCAAAGCGTCTATTTCGCGGTAACCGTATTCCCATTCGTTATTTAAATAAACCTTATCTGTTGTAACATTAACAACAGATTTTACCGATGAGCAATGACGCACAGCTTCTAAAAAATTTACCGTGCCCATTACGTTGGTTGCATAAGTGTATACCGGTTTTTGGTACGATTCACGTACTAAAGGCTGCGCCGCCATGTGGATTACGATATCCGGCTGTACCGCCTGCATGGCAAGCTGAACATTGCTTAAATCCCTTACATCGCCCAACAGCGATAAATCCATAACGGATTCGATTTTAGCAATCTTAAACAAACTGGGGTTAGTAGGCGGCTCCAGCGAATATCCACTGACCTTAGCGCCTGCCATTGCCAGCACTTTACACATCCAGCTGCCTTTAAAGCCGGTATGCCCTGTTATAAAAACCTTTTTATCTTTATAAAACGAAAACAGTTCCATTATTTATCCCATACCTTCCACGGTGCGTTGCCGCTTGCCCACATATCTTCAAGCATATTTTTCTCTTTTAAAGTATCCATGCACTGCCAAAAGCCATTATGCTTATATGCTGCCAATTCGCCTTCAGCAGAAAGTGTTTCTAACGGATAGCGTTCCAAAATGGTATCATCACCCTCAATAAGGTCAAACACTTTAGGGCTTAACACCATAAAGCCTGCGTTAATCCAACCGCCAGATTCTTTTGTTTTTTCCGCAAATTTTTGAATTGTGCTGCTTGCATCAATATCCAAAGTACCAAAACGCCCTCCTGGCTGAACAGCTGTTAAGGTTGCCTGCTTGCCGCTTTTTTTATGGAATTTTAAAAGTTCAGCAATATTAACATCACTTACCGCATCACCATAAGTAAGCATAAATTCCTCATCGCCAATATATTTTTGAATACGTTTTACACGTCCACCGGTTAAAGTATGCAGTCCCGTATCTACAATTGTTACCTTCCAAGGTTCCGCAAAATGATTGTGAATAATGGTTTTGTTTTCATGTTCGAAATCAAAAGTAACATCGCTCATGTGCAAATAATACTCAGCAAAATATTCTTTAATAATATGCTGTTTGTAGCCGGCACAAATAATAAAATCATTAAAGCCATAATGCGCATAGGTTTTCATAATATGCCACAAAATCGGCATACCACCGATTTCAATCATCGGCTTCGGTCTTAAATGGCTTTCTTCACTAATTCTGCTGCCTAATCCACCTGCTAAGATAACTACTTTCATTTGCTTACATCCTTTCAAATCAAACGCAAAATAAAATTTTTAAATTTAAAGAATTGTATAGCTAAAAAATATATTAAAATTAAAGTTATACTAAATATAAAAGAATAATCAAAACTTTTTTCTAATGTTCCTAATATCATAGAACCAAATGTCATATGTATTAAATAAATCTCATAACTATACTTATCTAAATTTGATATAAATTTATTTTCTTTCAATTTATAGTTATACAAATAAAATAAAACGAACATACATATTCCAACAACTGTTGAAACTAAATATTTATCATCTTCAAAATACGGATTTGCAAATAAATAGAACGTATTTATAATATTAATCCAAGTAAAAATAATCAGAAAAATATTTAAACACTTCATTTTTTGCAGCAAAAGATACAATTCCCCCCCGATTATACAAATATTGGCAAAACAAAAATAATACATATAATTATTAACATATAAATTTTCACATTTATAAAATATAATTATATTCAAAATATTTACAATATTAAAAAGGTATGATAATCTAGATAAATTCTCTATTCCAATATTCAAAAAACAAAAAATATATAAATAAAAAATAAATAATGGTATTAAAAACCAAGTAACTCCTATTATTATGTCATTGCCTTTTAAAATATAGTGCAATAATGTAATACTTTTAATCCACTCTATCCATTCAAATTGCTCCCAATAACCACCAATTCGAAATAAATAAAACAATGTTTTTTGTAAACATAAAAATAATATTCCTGATAATATGACTGGAATATAAAGAATCTTCAACTTTTTCTTGAAATATTTTTTTATATCTAAATTTGGAGACTCATTAATTTTTTTAAATAACAGAAATCCCGAAATTATATAAAAAATAGATACACCTAATGCGCCAAAGTCTTGAATAAGACCCAATGGCTTATTAAAATAAAAATCAAAAAATTTTGCAACTATCCATTCTTGATTTCTAAATGCCCCTAAATGATCATATACTATCATAAACATTGCTATCACTCTTAAATATTGAATATATAATATTCTATTTTCCATTATATATCACCTTAATTGTTATCTAAATCGATAAGGTATAATTCGTTTTATAATCTCTCTTCTTTTTGTTCCTCTCGGAAGTATTTTATCAACAATAACCTTTAATGTTTGTTTAAACATATGTCTATTATCTAAAAAATCAACAATGTTCTGTAATGCATTTTGATTCATCCTAAATAACAACAATTCATAATATGGGGTCATTTTCGCATAATACCAAAATCTTTCTCCAAAATCCTCGTCTGGATTCATCCACGGCTTTAAAAAACCTGCAAAATGAATAATAAAAGGTTTTTCTCTCGCCGTCATATATTCTTGGTAAATATAATTTGGAGCTAACTTTATTACATAATTAACTCTATATTTCGAACAATCATGTAATACATTCCAATTCATATCTAAATATTTTACTTTTCCTTGGCAATAAATATTTAAAACATCTTGATCACTATATTTATAATCTTCCAAGCAAAATTTAAGCCATTCTTCCAATGTATACGCTTTTCTCATATTGGCAATATTTAATAGCAGTACACCAGCTTGAAAATATTTATACGGATCTTTTAAGTTCAATTTATTTTTTGTATAACTTAAGGTTTTTATATCTGCTCCATTAACTTGGCCAATAAAATCTGGATCCAATGTAGCTGCTAAATAATATTGATTTATGTCTATACTATATAATTTAGAAATATCTTCTTCAATAACTAAATCACAATCCAAATAAATTACTTTTTTATAATCTAATAATATTTTTTGTATTAAAAATCTAAAAAAAGTTTCTACTGTAATGTGATTTTTTGCTTTTAAATTAAAACCATCAATAAGACTTAATGCATTATAAAATCTTAAAGATACATTATTATATTTTACCAAAGATTTTCTTAGTATATTTTTATGTTTATTTTCTATATCCGACTCTAAAACTACTATATCATAATTAAAATTTGGATTAGCATTATACATAAGTGAATGAATTGCAGTACATAACATTGGTACAAAATTATTATTAGCCGCAAATACTACTGGAATGCTATTATTTTTAAATGCTGGTTTTAAGTAAGAATCATCATGTGTATCTAAAAAATAAGCACGTTGCAAAATTTTTGTTTTAATATCCTTTGTTCTTAAACAATGATAGTAATAAATACCTAATAGCCGCTCGCCTAAATGTCCTATTGTTCTTAATTTCTCTTCATTGTATTTATTAGTATCAATTTCTTTTTCTATATTACTTAGAATATCAAATAACCAATCACAATATTCAAAAAAAACTTTTTTCTTCATAATAAACATACAACAAGGATAAAATTTATTGTTATTTAAATATTTATCCATATCTTCGATATAGTCTGGATATTTATCTTTTATAATCTTCCTTAAGATTTCTATATCATTTTTTTCTAAAACATTAGATTTATAAAATTGTTCAAAAACATTTTTTATATCAACTTTATTAACATCAAAAGCTTCTGTTAAGCATATATCATAATCTTTAATTTCAGAATATATTTTTTCTTCATTTAGCAAATTTAATTCTTTAATATTTTTATCGTTCAAATATTTATAAATAATATTCCCATATACATCGCTTTTTAATTCTTCATTAGAAAACGAAAAATATCTTCTATAATGACACAATCCATAATAATCTGCTTCTACATTTTTCCAAGCCCAATACTGTACAGTCAACTCACAATAACTTTTCCGTTTTTCAGAAATATTATCACCTGTATTATCTCCAATAATGTAATCATTCCATTTGTCTTTTTTGTATATAGCGCCACAATAAACCGGAGTAAAAATTTCATTTTTTACTATTTTACTGTCTAAATCAATACGATGAGAAACAAAAATCTTTATATTCATATATTTATACTCCTATCGAATTTTCTTTTTAAAAAATTTTTTATTTTATTAGTCCAGTTAATTTTTTCAAGCGTTACATAATCAGCATCTATGTATTGAATGTGGTTATGTTCTATCCATACATCAAGCAGGCGTTCTGCAATATAGCCCAGCACGCGCTGTTGATAGCCTATATAGTTTTTTAAATTTATTTCTTGTTCAAGTTTAAATAAAATACTAAAAAGCCATTGGCAATATTTACAGTACAAGTCATACCGCATTACAAACATATTTAAAATATGCCCTTTGGTTTTGTTAATAGTGCTATCAAAAGCATTTAAATACTCCGGGTATAACTTTTTTATTATTTCTCTGCAAAGTTTCAAATCGGCAATATTATGTGCATGTTTGTATTGTGCATAACGTGTTTCTATAAAATAGTTACGCTGCTTTGGCAAAATTACAGGATATTTTTTTAATAAAATTTCAAAATCTTTATAATTAAATAATTTATTTTTATCTGCTTCGCCAAAAAAGTGGTATTTTTCTTTGCTAAAATATCTGCGGTAATGGTTTATGCCAATATAATCTGCTTTAAGGTTTTTCCACGCCCAATACATTGCCGTAAGTTCCGCATAATACGGCTGCTTGGCTGAAATATTTTCTCCTTCATCGTCACGTTGGTAGCCTAAAGTTTTATTAATTGCTGAACCAAGCTGTACTGGCAAATAAACACTATCCTGCAGCATCCAATATTTTTTATGCGTAGCTACTAAAATTTTTATAATCACTAAATCATCCCAGCATATATTCGTTATATTTTTTGTGTACTGTTTGCGGTTTATCTATCATAGCAATTTTGCCGTCTTTAAGCCAAATGCTTTTATCGCAAAATTCTTCTATTTGCTCTAATGAGTGTGATACTATTACTATAGTTGTACCTGCTTTTTTGATTTCTTTTAATTTATTAAAGCATTTTTCTTGAAATTTAATATCGCCAACGGCTAAAATTTCGTCAATTAAAAGTATATCTGCGGCTACATTTATGGCCACTGCAAAAGCAAGCCGCATATACATACCGCTTGAATATGTCCTTACAGGGTTATCTATAAAATCCCACAGTTCTGAAAAATCTATTATTTGCTGCAATTTATTGTCAATTTCCTTTTTAGTTAAACCAAAAATAGAAGCGTTGATATAAATATTTTCTCTTCCGCTCATATCCGGATGGAAACCGGCGCCAAGCTCAATAAGGCAGGCAACTCTGCCGTTTATGTTTACAACGCCTTTATCCGGGTACATTATGCGGCTTAAAAGTTTTAATGTCGTACTTTTGCCGGAACCGTTTTTACCAATAAGACCAACTGCTTCGCCTTTATCGACTTTAAAACTTATTCCGTTAAGAACTGTACGAGTTTCATAAGCATTACGCTGCCAAAAAAGCATTTTTTCTTTTAAGCTATAACCTTTATCGTGGTATACTTTAAAGTTTTTATACACGTTTTCTACTGTTATTGCAGGTATCATAATTCCTCCGCAAAACGTCTTTTTAATTGATTAAATACCACAAAACCAAGTATTAAAGTTATTATGCTAAAAATTAATGCATTGCATAACGTTTCTATATGCGGTATTTTGCCATAGTATAAAATATCACGGTAAGCGGTTATTATAGGAGTCATCGGGTTTAAGTTAAAAAATGTTAAATAATCCCGCGGAACCATATCTATGGAATACATTACCGGTGTTAAAAATTGCCAGCCAAGTGTTACTACGCCTAAAATGTGCTGTAAATCACGCAAGTATACTGTTATTGATGAAAAAAAGAACGTTAAACCTAAAACCAATATATATTCTAATACCGCAATTAACGGCAAATATATCCATGCAATAAAGTTAATTCTGCTGCTGCAAAGTATTACAACGCCTAATACTATTACAAAACAATACAGCATATTTATAAAATTACTTGTTACTATCGCTAAAGGCAAAACTTCCCTAGGAAAATATATTTTAGTTACAAGATTTTGATTTGCTAAAATGCAGGTTGAACCGCCAACAATACTGGTAGCGCAAAACATCCATGGTATAAGCGCAACAAATAAGAATAAATAGTAATCATCTATCCCCATGCGCATAATACTTGAAAAAACAATTGTATATACACCCAATTGAAGTAATGGGTTTATAAACGTCCATAAAAAACCTAAAACGGAGCCTTTATATCTGCCGCGTAAATCACGATGAATAAGGCTACGTATCATTTCTCTGTATTGGTATAATTCTTTAAAAATGCTCACTAATTTAATATGCTCCTTTGCATAGAAAAACTGTTTTACTTGTCCTCCATAACAACATTAAGTCAAGCCATACGCTCCAGTTACGTACATACCAACTGTCAAGCTGTACTCTTTGTTTGTAATTTGTATCGCTTCTGCCGCTTACCTGCCACATACCTGTTATACCTGGCTTTACCATCAGGTAGTCGTTAATGTATTCCCCATACCTTGCCATTTCGTCCCTTATTATTGGGCGCGGTCCTACAAGGCTCATTTCGCCTTTAAGTACGTTGAATATCTGCGGCAGTTCGTCCAAACTTGTCTTTCTTAGGAATGCCCCACTTTTTGTGATGCGCGGGTCATTCTTTAACTTAAAATCTTTCTCCCATTCTGCTTTTGCTTCCGGGTCTGTTTTTAAAAGCTGCTCTAATTTTTCTTTGGCATCTACGCACATACTGCGAAATTTGTAGCAATTAAATTCTTTGCCGTTTTTCCCTATACGCCTATGTTTAAAGATTACCGGTCCCGGTGAGTCTTTATATATCCAGAAGGCTATTACTATAAGTATTGGGCTTATTGCTATTGTGCCTGTTATTGTGAGTACATAGTCAAAGATTGTTTTTATCCATCTGTTAACAGGGCGTGCAAGGTTGTTCTTGAGCCTTAACAGCATCAGCTTTTCGTTGAACAGGCTTTCTGCTTCTATGCCTCCCATTGGTACGCCTACAAGGTTTGGTATTACGCCCATGCTTTTAACTAAGGGCTGTACTTTGTAGATTAGTTTTGTCAGTTTGCCTTGTTCTAAGCCCGGTGCTGCTATAAAGACATGGTTGATTTTATACTTTGCTATTACTTGTTCTGCATCACTGAATTTGCCAAGTACAGGGTAGTTTTCTAATATGCCTTTTTCTACTTTGTTGTCCTCAAGTAAGCCTATTATTTTATAGCCCATACCGGCATCGTTTTTAATGCCTTGTACAAGTAGTTCTGCTGTTTTGCCTGCGCCGATAATGAGTACCGGTATTTGCAATAACTGGTATTTTTCAAGTATCTTTTTTACTATGTAGCGGAAGATGACAAGCAGAATAAAGCTCAATATCCAGAATACTGCGATGAACATTCTACTGGTTGAGCCTGCTATACGTGCTATATAGAGTAATATGATGATACTTGTAACAGCGTAGCAGCTTGTTATAAAGAGTTTTTGGATTATCTGCCAGAACTGAGCACGGCGTGTATAGAGCTGTCCGATATTTAAGAAGATTACATATAGCAGCGGGAATACTACCCAAAAGTTAAGCCAGGAGATATGCAGGCTGTTATTCCCGGTATAGAAGTTACGGAAGTTAAATGCAAGTTCTTCTGCAAATACTATGGCAATGTAATCAACACATATTAATACAAACGGTAGAATGATATTGGTATACTTATTTATTTTTTGCAGATGTTCTGCCACGGTTATCCCTCTTATGCTTTATTAATTGTAATAAAATTTATAATTTTATTTTACATTATTTTATAATGTTATTTTACCATACCTTTACCCCCCCGCAAGACATTTTCGTTAGAGTAAATCTAACTTTTACTGGTCTTGGTGAAACTTTATCCCTGCCGGTATGTTAGCGCGGCAGCGTAGTTTTACGGTAAACCGCACTGCCGGTGATGCGGGATATCAATGACTCATCTAAAAAAAATAACGTCACAAGAAATTTGATGCTGACATTAGAAGTTTATCTTTTTTATTATATTAAGGTTCACAAATTTCACTCCCTATTCAGTCATGAAATTTGCGTAGCTTCGCTGTCACGGTTATCAACTTCGCTTCCAGCTCATTGCTAACCGGCGACTCAGCTAAAAACAAAACCACCCTGCTTACTCCAAACGGAATAAACAGGGTGGTTTACTTTACCTATTACAACTTATTAAGTTTTTCTGCTGTTACGCAGTAAAATCAGTTATTAGTAGGTACGTTATTGTATTTTACTTTTACGTCACGGTATCTGCTCATGCCGGTACCTGCCGGAATGAGTTTACCGATAATAACGTTTTCTTTAAGGCCGAGCAGCGGGTCAACCTTGCCTTTAATAGCTGCGTCCGTAAGTACACGGGTGGTTTCCTGGAAGGAAGCCGCAGACAGGAAGGAATCGGTTGCCAGGGATGCTTTGGTAATACCAAGAAGAATCGGGTGGCCTTCTGCCGGCTGCAAGCCGCGGTCAAGCATCTCGCTGTTCTGTTCTTCAAATTCACCGATATCAACGTATTCGCCCGGCAACATTGTTGTATCGCCGGCTTCGTCGATACGTACTTTACGCATCATCTGGCGTACCATAACTTCGATGTGCTTGTCGTTAATTTCTACGCCCTGAGATTTGTAAACGCCGAGTACCTGCTGTACCAGATAACGCTGGGTTGCGCGCACACCGCTGATGCGGATAATATCATGCGGATTGAGGGAACCTTCGGTAAGGCGGTCGCCTTTTTCAATTTCCTGCCCTTCGGTAACAGCGAGTTTTGCGCCGTACGGAATAGCGTAAACTTCTTCCATGCCGTCTTTATCGGTAATTGTAATTTTACGCTGGCCGCCTTCTTCGGCAATATGCACAACGCCAGTGGTTTCTGCCAAAATACCGGGGTGTTTCGGTTTGCGTGCTTCAAACAATTCTTCAACACGCGGCAAGCCTTGGGTAATATCGTCGCCGCCTGCTACGCCGCCGGTATGGAACGTACGCATGGTAAGCTGGGTACCAGGTTCGCCGATTGCCTGAGCTGCAATGGTGCCAACTGCTTCGCCGACATCAACATTTCTGTCGGTTGCAAGGTTGCGGCCATAGCATTTGCGGCAAACGCCAACTTTAGATTTGCAGTTAAGCACGCTGCGGATTTTAACGGTTTCGCGCAGGGTTGCAATTCTGTCTGCCATATCTTCAGTAACATAATCGTTGATATGATAGAGCACTTCGCCGTTTTCATCCAGAATATCTTCGGCAAGGTTACGGCCGACAATACGGTCACGCAGAGATTCGATAACCGTCTGTTTGTTCTTGCCTTCTGTAATAGCGCCGATTTCGATACCTTCGATAGCATTGTTGCGCACTTTCATTTCGCGGACAGTGCCGTCTGCCAAAATTGCATCAATCATTGCTTCGGTATAAGTATCTTTTGCATGTGCCAGCACTTCACCTTCTGCGTTAACAACGTCTTCGGCAACTTCTTTGCCGTTGAAGTGATGCATCAGGTGTTCTTTCATTACCTTGTTGGCATCTTCGCTGCTGATGTTAATCTGAACGATTTCAGTTGCTTCGCCGTCCATATCATCGGTTGCATACAGGTTAACTTCAAGCACATGGCCTGCAATAAGTTTATTGTAAATATCTTCCGTAATAACGGTATCTGCTTCGGCAATCAGTTCACCAGTTACAGGGCTTTCAACGCCGGAAGCAAGGTTGCGCCCAATAACGGTTTCGCGCAATTTGTTCTGGCTTGCGCCAAGGGTTTGTTTGCACAGGCGGCTGCGTTCTTTAACAAGGTTAAAGGTTACAACGTCGCAGTCATCCTCACGTACAATAACATCCTGCGCAACGTCTACAAGGCGGCGGGTAAGGTAACCGGAGTCTGCTGTACGCAGTGCGGTATCTGCCAGGCCTTTGCGGGCACCGTGGGTGGAAATAAAGTATTCCAATACGGTTAAGCCTTCGCGGAAGTTTGCCTTAATAGGACGGTCGATAATACGGCCGGACGGGTCGGCCATAAGGCCGCGCATACCTGCCAGCTGACGGATCTGCTGGGTGTTGCCGCGGGCACCGGAGTCTGCCATCATGTTCAGGGAATTGAACTTATCCATGGTAGCGCTCATCAGTTTTGCGGTAACGTCGTCCGTTGCCTGGCTCCAGATTTCAATAACCTTGCGGTAGCGTTCGTCCTCGCTCATCAAGCCGCGGCGGAACATACGCTCGGTTTTATCAATCTGTTTTTCGGCGTCAGCCAAAATCTGCTGTTTTTCTTTCGGGATTTTAATATCGGATACGGCAATGGAAATACCTGCCTTGCAGGCGTTGTCATAACCGTTCTTTTTAACAATATCAAGAATTTCGGCGGTACGCAGGTTGCCGAACAGCTTGTGCGCTTTGGCAACAAGGTTGCCCAGTTCTTTTTTGTTAATAAGTTTGCTTAAATGCCAAACCTTAACTTCTTCGCCGGCAGCGTTCTTTTCAGTTTCCTGATGGAAGTACTGCAGTTCTTTCGGCAGGTCTTCGTTAAACATGATATTGCCCGGCGTAGTGGTAACAAGGCTTACGCCTTCGTTCTTTTCTTCGCCGTAAATATCTTTGTTAGGTACATAAACCTGAATGCGTGCCTGCAAATCAACAACCTTATGGAAGTATGCCAGCATGGCTTCGTTAATGCTGCTGAAGCGCATGCCTTCGCCTTTGGCTCCTTCTTTCACCATGGTGATGTAGTAAGAGCCCAGAACCATATCCTGTGTAGGTACGGCAACAGGTTTGCCGTCTTTCGGTGCCAGAATATTGTTAACGGAAAGCATCAGAATTCTTGCTTCTGCCTGTGCTTCCGCAGAAAGCGGCAGATGCACTGCCATTTGGTCACCGTCGAAGTCGGCGTTGAATGCTGTACATACCAAAGGATGCAGCTTAATTGCACGGCCTTCGGTAAGGATAGGCTCGAATGCCTGAATACCGAGTCTGTGCAGCGTCGGTGCACGGTTAAGGAATACAGGATGTTCTTTAATTACTTCTTCCAAAACGTCCCAAACTACATTGTTAGCGCGTTCTACCATGCGTTTGGCGTTTTTGATATTGGTAGCCTGTCCGCTCTGAACAAGGCGTTTCATTACAAAAGGTTTAAACAGTTCCAGTGCCATTTCCTTCGGCAGGCCGCACTGGTGCATTTTAAGTTCCGGGCCTACAACGATAACGGAACGGCCGGAGTAGTCAACACGTTTACCCAAAAGGTTCTGACGGAAACGGCCCTGTTTGCCCTTCAGCATATCGGAAAGGGATTTCAGCGGGCGGTTGCCCGGGCCTGTTACCGGACGGCCGCGGCGGCCATTGTCGATAAGGGCGTCAACTGCTTCCTGCAGCATGCGTTTTTCGTTGCGTACGATAATATCCGGCGCGTTAAGTTCAAGCAAGCGTTTCAAGCGGTTGTTGCGGTTAATAACGCGGCGGTACAAATCGTTAAGGTCGCTTGTTGCAAAGCGTCCGCCGTCCAGCTGAACCATCGGGCGCAGTTCAGGCGGAATAACCGGTACAACGTCCAGAATCATCCATTCCGGGCGGTTGCCGGATTTTAAGAAGGCTTCACAAACTTCCAGGCGGCGTACAGCGCGGATTTTGCGCTGGCCGCTTACTTCTTTCAGTTCTGCGCGCAATTCTGCGGTAAGTTTGGGCAGGTCAATTTCCTGTAATAAGGTTTTAATTGCCTGAGCACCCATGCCTACTTTAAATGCGCTGCCGTATTTATCACGGTTTTCAATATATTCGCTTTCGGTCAGCAGCTGTTTTTTAGTCAGCGGAGTGCTGCCCGGGTCTAATACAATGTAGTTGGCAAAGTACAGTACTTTTTCCAGAGAACGAGGGGAAATATCAAGAATTAACCCCATGCGGCTCGGAATACCTTTGAAATACCAGATATGGGATACAGGTGCAGCCAGTTCAATATGGCCCATACGCTCACGGCGTACTTTGGCACGGGTTACTTCAACGCCGCACTTGTCGCAGATAATGCCTTTATAGCGGATTCTTTTATATTTGCCGCAATGGCATTCCCAGTCTTTGGTAGGCCCGAAAATTCTTTCGCAGAACAAACCGTCACGTTCCGGTTTTAAAGTTCTGTAATTGATGGTTTCCGGTTTTTTTACTTCGCCATAGGACCAAGCCCTGATTTGCTCCGGTGAAGCCAGGCCGATACGCATAGATTCAAAATTATTTACGTCTAACAAGAACCGATCGCTCCCTTCTATTCCATATCTTCACTGGCGGCGTCATCCGCATCTTTTGCTTCCATATTCATGTTGCCAATATCGGCAATCAAATCAAAATCGGGGTCTTCCGCTGCGCTGTCATCACTGTCAGTGGTGTAGTCATCCTGCACAATCTCCGTGTTAGGAGCTTCGGGGATGGCACCGTCGATGTCAAGATCCAGCTTGCGGGCTGTTTCGTTGATATCGTCGTCGGTATCACGCAGGGAAATTTCTTCTTCGTCCTCGTTAAGCACTTTAATGTCAAGGCCGATGGACTGAAGTTCTTTAATAAGTACCTTAAAGGATTCCGGAACACCAGGTTCAGGAACATTTTCGCCTTTAACGATGGCTTCGTAGGTTTTAACACGGCCGACAACATCGTCGGATTTTACGGTTAAAATTTCCTGCAAAGTGTAAGCTGCGCCGTATGCTTCCAGCGCCCAAACTTCCATTTCGCCGAAACGCTGGCCGCCGAACTGCGCCTTGCCGCCGAGAGGCTGCTGGGTAACAAGGGAGTACGGGCCGGTGCTGCGGGCATGGATTTTATCATCAACAAGGTGATGCAGTTTGAGCATGTAAGTTAAGCCGACGGTAACTTTGTTATCGAACGGTTCACCGGTACGGCCGTCATACAGCGTGGTTTTGGCGCTGCGGTCGATACCTGCAATGTCAAGCGCATCATTAATGTCTTTTTCATGAGCGCCGTCAAATACCGGTACGGAAATCTGTACGGCTTTAATGCTCTTATCACCGAATTTGCCGATTTCAACGGTTTCGGGGATGCCATATTTTTCAACGTCATAGCCAACACCGGTCAGGCGTTCTACAAGGCCTTCGGCATTGTTTTCAATTTGCATGCCGAGTGCGCGTGCTGCCCAGCCCAGATGGTTTTCCAGAATTTGTCCGATGTTCATACGGGAAGGTACGCCCAACGGATTCAGCACAATCTGTACCGGTTCGCCGCTCGGCAGGAACGGCATGTCTTCGCGCGGCAGAATACGGGAAATAACGCCCTTGTTGCCGTGGCGGCCTGCCATTTTATCGCCGACGGAAATTTTACGTTTCTGTGCGATATGTACGCGAACCTGTTCGTTAACTCCCGGAGGAAGTTCGTCACCATTTTCGCGGGTAAATACTTTTACGCTGACGATTTTACCTGCTTCGCCGTGCGGAACACGCAGCGAGCTGTCGCGTACTTCGCGTGCTTTTTCGCCGAAGATGGCGCGCAGCAGGCGTTCTTCTGCTGTAAGCTCGGTTTCGCCTTTCGGAGTTACCTTGCCGACGAGGATATCGCCAGGGCGTACTTCTGCACCAATGCGGATAATGCCGCGTTCGTCAAGGTCTTTCAATGCTTCTTCCGATACGTTCGGAATATCGCGGGTAATTTCTTCTTCGCCAAGTTTGGTATCGCGGGCATCGCAGTCGTATTCTTCAATATGAATGGAAGTAAATACGTCGGCCTTAACCAAATCTTCACTAAGAAGAATAGCATCTTCGTAGTTGTAGCCTTCCCAAGGCATGTAGGCAACAATTACGTTGTAACCAAGTGCAAGTTCGCCATGGTCGGTTGCAGGGCCATCTGCCAGTACCTGGCCTTTAACAACCTTGTCGCCTTTGTAAACAATCGGGCGCTGGTTAACGCAGGTGCCCTGGTTGGAGCGTTTAAATTTCAATACGCTGTATTTATCTACGCCGCCGTCATCTTTACGGATAACGATTTCATCGCCGGTAACGCGTTCTACAACGCCGGCATTTTTAGCCAGAATGCATACGCCGGAGTCAACGGCAACTTTATATTCCATACCGGTACCGATGATAGGAGCCTGAGTGCACAAAAGCGGCACTGCCTGACGCTGCATGTTTGCACCCATAAGAGCACGGTTCGCGTCATCGTTTTCGAGGAACGGAATAAGCGCGGTAGCGATAGATACAACCTGTTTCGGCGAAACGTCCATGAAGTCTACCTGGTCAGGAGGCAGGGAAAGCACTTCGTTCTGGTAACGTGCGGTTACACGTTCGCCTTCAAAGTAACCTTCGTCATCCAAAGGTTCGTTCGCCTGAGCGATAATGTAATTATCTTCTTCATCAGCGGTAAGATAAATAATTTCATCGGTTACGCGCTTGTTTTCTTTATCAACACGGCGGTACGGGGTTTCCATAAAGCCGTATTTGTTAATAACAGCAAAGGTAGAAAGAGAACCGATAAGGCCGATGTTCGGACCTTCAGGGGTTTCAATCGGGCACATGCGGCCATAGTGGGAATGGTGTACGTCGCGGACTTCATAGCCTGCACGTTCACGGCTCAAGCCACCGGGACCGAGTGCGGAAAGACGGCGTTTATGGGTCAGCTCGGCCAGCGGGTTGTTCTGGTCCATAAACTGGGAAAGCTGGCTGCTGCCAAAAAATTCTTTAATTGCAGCAACAACAGGACGGATATTAATGAGCGCCTGCGGTGTGATAACATCAACATCCTGAATGGTCATACGTTCTTTTACAACGCGTTCCATACGGGCAAGGCCGATGCGGAACTGGTTCTGCAAAAGTTCGCCGACACGGCGTACACGGCGGTTGCCCAAATGGTCGATATCATCGCCGGTGCCAAGGCCGTCCATCAGGTTCAGCAGATAACCGAAGGAAGCCATTACATCTTCAACGGTAATGGTGCGGTGATCTTCCGGAATATCGGAAGTGCAGATGATTTTCATCGGCTGTTCTTTCATGCGGATGAAAACTTCTTTCAAGCCGGGGCCTGCAAAAATACCGCTTTCTTCAATTTTATCAATAACATCAAGGTCAATCTTAGTGCCTGCTTCAGCAATAATTTCACCGGTAGATACATCAACCAGCGGCTGATCCAGCACTTTATCCAGCAGGCGGCGGCGCCAGCCGAGTTTTTTATTCAGCTTATAGCGGCCTACACTTGCAAGGTCATAACGTTTGTTGTCAAAGAAGGTTGCTTCAATAAGCGCGGAGGCGTTTTCCAGTGTAGGAGGTTCGCCCGGACGCAGTTTTTTATAAATTTCAATTAAAGCTTCTTCGCGGGTAGTTGTTGTATCCCTTTCAAGCGTTGCAGCAACGGAAGGATGATTATTAAAGAGCGCTAAAATATCTTCATTCTGGGTTAAACCCATGGCACGCAGCAAAACGGTTGCCGGCAGCTTTCTGGTACGGTCAACACGTGCGTAAATAACGTCATTTAAGTCGGTTTCATATTCAATCCATGCACCACGGTTAGGAATGACTGTTGTACCATACATTTTTTTGCCGCTGGGGTCCATTGTAACGGCGTAATAAACGCCCGGGGAACGTACCAGCTGGCTGACGATTACACGTTCGGCACCGTTGATTACAAAAGTACCGGTTTCCGTCATCAGCGGAAAATCGCCCATGAATACTTTAGATTCTTTAATCTCGCCGGTATCTTTATACAGAAGGCGCACGTTTACATTTAACGGCGCAGAATAGGAAGCATCGCGTTCCTTGCATTCTTCTACTGTATATTTAGGCTCACCGAGAGTAAAGCCTTCAAAGGAAAGTTCTAAATTACCTGTAAAATCTTTAATAGGAGAAATGTCATGGAAAATTTCGCAAAGACCTTCTCGCATGAACCACTCATACGATTTTCTTTGGATGTCAATCAAATGAGGCATTGGCAATACTTCATTGATTCTGGCATAACTGTACCGAGTCCTATTACCTACGGGAACCGGTTTAAACATGTAATCCCTCACCCCTTAATGTATATGTTGTCAGGCAGACTTAAACAAGCGCGTTTTTACCATGACAAAAAAAGCAAGGCTCCAAACAATATTCAGGACCTTGCATGTTGTCTTCGATGAACGCACCTCATCTAAATCCATATAAGCACGGTACGGTGCTCAACCACTGAACCCCCGGTACCGGTTGTCAATACCTGCAATCTACTAATGTTGTAGTATGATATGTTATCATATATTTCGCAATTTGTCAATCATGCGGGCATAAAAAAATTCCGCTGCAATGCAGCGGAATTTTTATTGCCGTTAAGCAAAATTATTTAATTTCTACGGAAGCACCAGCTTCTTCGAGTTTAGCTTTGAGAGCTTCAGCGTCAGCTTTGGAGATTTTTTCTTTAACAGCTTTCGGAGCTTCGTCAACGATAGCTTTAGCTTCTTTCAGGCCCAGGCCGGTTACTTCGCGAACAACTTTGATTACGTTGATTTTGCCAGCGCCAGCAGCGGTCAGGATTACGTCGAATTCAGTTTTTTCTTCAGCAGCAGCAGCGCCACCAGCAGCCGGAGCAGCAGCCACAGCAACAGGAGCAGCAGCAGATACGCCGAATTTTTCTTCCAGAGCTTTAACGAGTTCGGAAAGTTCGAGGACGGTCATAGATTCAATAGCTTCAATGATTTGTTCTTTATTCATTATAGTTACCTCCATAAATTAGATGTTTTAATTTTATTGTTAAAATTTTATGCGATAAGCCTCAGCTTATGCGGATTCTTTTTGTTCGCGGATAGCGTCAAGCGCATATACCACTTTGCGGATAGTACCTTGAAGTACATTGACGAAACCGGAAATCGGAGCATTCATGCTGCCAAGCATTTTGGCAACGAGTACTTCTTTCGGCGGCAGTTCTGCCAGAGCTTTGATAGCTGCATCGTCAATAACTTTACCGTCAAGAACACCTGCTTTAACAACAAGTGCTTTGTTTTCTTTAGCAAAATCGCAAATGATTTTTGCTGCGGCAACAGGGTCTTCTGGAGCAACCGCAATAGCGGTGTTCTTTTCAAGAACCGGCTCCAGGCCTTCAATGCCTGCTTCTTGTGCTGCAATACGGAGCAGAGTGTTTTTAACTACAATGTAGGTAACACCGGCTTCGCGCATTTTACGGCGCAATGCAGTATCCTGTGCAACAGTCAAACCGCAGAAGTCTACCAGAACAGTGCATTTAGAGCTGGTAAGAAGTTCTTTAATCTCTGCAACTTTAGCTGCTTTTTCAGGTCTAATTGCCATACATCTGCACCCCCTTCTTTATTTTGATATTTTTTATTAAATCAAAAAGACCTCTCGGCCGCAGCCGGAGGTCGCGAAGGTCTATCTTCAACGTCTCCAACCTCGGCTGGCGCTATGCTTACGCGGCTGTGCCGCACCTGCTGTCTATGGCCCGATTATCTTCTGATTTATAAAATTATTTGTCGCTGTTAGCCTTCAGAACGTCAACTTTAACGCCAGGGCCCATGGTAGTAGAAAGAGTGATGGTTTTCATGTACTGGCCTTTTGCTCCGGAAGGTTTAACTTTTACCAGAGTATCGGCAAGTGCAATGTAGTTAGCCAAAAGCTGTTCGTCGGTAAAGGAAACTTTGCCGATAGGAGCCTGTACATTACCTGCTTTATCGGTGCGGTATTCAATTTTACCAGCTTTAATTTCGTTTACTGCACGGGTTACGTCCATAGTTACGGTACCAACCTTCGGGTTAGGCATTAAACCTTTAGGACCGAGGATTTTACCAAGACGGCCAACCATGCCCATCATGTCAGGGGTTGCTACGCAGACATCAAAATCTGTCCAGCCGCCCTGAATTTTAGCGACATATTCTTCACCGCCAACATAATCTGCGCCTGCTGCTTCAGCTTCTGCAACTTTGGGGCCTTTAGCAAAAACAAGAACAGTTTTGCTTTTGCCGGTGCCGTGCGGAAGAACCATAGCACCGCGAACCTGCTGGTCAGCGTATTTAGGATTAACACCGAGTTTGAAAGAAACTTCAACGGTGCTGTCAAATTTGGTAACGTTAGTTTTCTTTACTAATTCTATTGCTTCTTTCGGAGAATAGAATTTGTCAGCTTCGATAAGTTTCAAAGCTTCCTGGTACTTTTTGCTTCTTTTTGCCATTAACTTTTCCTCCTATGTGGTAATAACGGTTTTTGGCCTCCCACTTAATTAAGTCAACTAATATTATCAGTCAACTACGGTAATACCCATGCTGCGGGCAGTACCTTCAACCATTCTCATTGCAGCTTCAATGTCTGCTGCGTTGAGGTCAGCCATTTTGGTTTCGGCGATTTCGCGGATTTTATCGCGGCCGAGGGTGGCTACTTTTTTCTTGTTAGGTTCGCCAGATGCTTTTTCCAGACCGGCTGCTTTTTTCAAGAGAACCGGAGCCGGAGGAGTTTTGGTAATGAAAGTAAAGGAACGGTCTTCAAATACGGTGATTTCTACCGGGATAATAAGACCAGCCTGCTGTGCAGTACGTTCATTGAACTCCTTAACGAAAGCCATGATGTTTACACCGGCCTGGCCGAGTGCAGGGCCTACAGGAGGAGCCGGAGTAGCTTTACCAGCCGGTACCTGTAATTTTACCATCTTAACGACTTTTTTCGGCATTTATTACACCTCCTTATTCAGCTTCTTCAACTTGAGTAAAATCAACTTCAACAGGTGTTTCGCGCCCAAACATGTCCACAAGAACCTTCAGCTTGCCGCGTTCTTCATTAATTTCGGAAACGCTGCCAAGGCATCCGGCAAACGGGCCGCTTTTAAGGCGTACAATCTGCTGTAATTGTAAATCAATTTTAGGACGGCTTTCTTCCACGCCCATAGAACGCATAATTTGTTTTACTTCCTCATCTGTAAGAGGAATGGGCTTAGTGCCGGAGCCAACAAAACCGGTTACGCCTGGAGTGTTGCGGACGGCATACCAGCTGCGGTCATTAACAATCATTTCTACCAGTACATAGCCCGGGAAAACTTTGCGCTGCACGCTGCGTTTTTTGCCATCTTTGACTTCTATTTCATTTTCCATAGGTATTACAATATTGAAAACTTCGTTTTCCATACCCAGGGAATGAACTTTGCGTTCCAGATTAGCTTTTACTTTATTTTCGTAACCGGAATAAGTATGTATGACATACCAACGTTTTTCTGATTCCATAGCGGTACCGGGAATATTAATTCCCTTCCTCCTTACTCAAACTTATTGTAAAATCAACTGGAACAGTCCAGCAAAAATACTGTCAATTACCCAAATCAGAATTGCTGAAAGGACAACGGCAATAAATACAACGATTGTATGGGCAATAAGTTCTCGTCTGGTAGGCCAGGTCACTTTTTTTAGTTCAGATTTTGCTTCCCGCAGAAAGCGCATAATGCCGTTGGTGTCTTTCACACCCGGTAATTCTGGAACGGCCATCTTTTCACATCCTTGCTAAAATACCTAGATAAACTCAAACACAAAGATTATTTGGTTTCTTTATGTAAAGTGTGTTTTTTGCAAAATTTGCAGTACTTGTTGATCTCAATACGGTCCGGATCATTCTTTTTGTTTTTGTTAGTCTGGTAGTTGCGCTGTTTGCATTCAGTGCATGCCAAAGTAATCAAAGTACGCATTCGTTACACCTCTCTTGCTGTCAAAATTGCTGGTCTGAAAATTTCACTAATATAGAGTACCACAGTTAACGGGTTATGTCAACAATGTTTAAAAAAATAATCTAAGACCGGGCTGAAAAGTCCGGCCTTAGATATATGTACCGCTAACAGCGTTTAATTATTTTTCTTCAATTGCAGTAACAACACCAGCGCCAACGGTACGGCCGCCTTCGCGGAT
>UMAJ01032311.1_pt1 | contig 35519 bp, 31 predicted proteins | sample 1963671 | NCBI WGS metagenome assembly UMAJ01 (sample SAMEA4835912, study PRJEB28245) | human gut metagenome | biome: gut microbiome; material: fecal sample | place: Denmark | collected 2008 | reverse complement strand
CCGACATCAAATCCCGCCATGGTAATCGTGAATGTATGGCTGACGATCCAGACTGCCACCCACATCTTGAAAAAATATTTAAAGAACATCCATGTATCAATATCATGCATATTGTTCTTTTCTGTTAACATGGAAATCAGCTCATAACAAAGCACAAAGGTAATAATCATACCGGCAATCGGTACAATGACCGAATCGGAAAGATTTTGTATCATGCTGTAAATGTTCCCATTCCAGCCCTGCGGTGTCTGCCCAACCTGAGCAGCAATCTGACCGGTCTTTTCATTGACATCGGTATACATTGTTGTCAGGTTGGAACTTACCATGCCTGTCAGAAGATTCCTCATCCATTCTTCAATCGCTTCAAATATCCGATCCATGAGTCATCTCCCTCCTAAGTTTCTCAGCTAAACAAACCGGAAAGTAACGGTACAAGCTGGGTGCCGATCAAAACAACACCACCTCCCGCCATCAGCTGCTTAATCCCCTGGGATTTTGCACCCGGATTGTCGTTTCCGTAACCTTCCAGCAGGTTGATAACCCCCCATACTGCAAGACCAGCTCCGATTGCTACTACGAGAGTCTGTAAAATATTAATTGCCTGATTAAAAAACGCCATAGTCGTTGTCTCCTTTCAAATCATTGCTTTTTCTCGGTTTCTATCTATGTTTTAAGAAGTCTCTTCCGGCTCTGCCCTTATGGGCGGCCTTTCATGATCTCTCAAATCCATCACCTCCCAGTAAAAGGCAAAGAAAAAAGAGCTATGTGTCTAAATCTTTCACATGCTCTGCTTCCTTGTTCCCTGTATTTAATTCTTCTGCCAGACTTTCCTCTGAAAAGGCATACAGGTCAAATTCCTGTGCCCTTGTCAGCTTCACTTCCATCCGATGCCGCATATACGCTTCCACATCAAATTCATTTTTCTTATCATAGTCCGACAATTCCTTGTATCGTTTATGCTTGGTAATATCGAACTTGTCACTGAAAAACGGTCTGACACCTCTCAGCTGAAGGATACATTTACTGCCATCCATGACCGCAAGCTCGTCCCGGCTCATCAATTCCTTTCCTGTTTTCTGATAATTCATCCCATAAGAACGGCTCTGCCCACGGGTATCAGAAGTGTTGTATAAATCAATCGTTTCCTTTCCCAGTGTCTCGGAAATCTCCTTTAATGTGGAACTTTCCTTGCCTCCAAGGAACAACATCGTATCGCAGTTACCTAAAATAGTTTCAGCAGCATCTTTATAGATGGTCTTAAGCTGTGACTGCGACTGGAGGATAATGGATGCTGAAATCTCACGGCTACGAATAGTTGCGATCAGCTTGTCAAATTTCGGAATCTGTCCGATATTTGCAAATTCATCAGCTAATATTCTGACATGATATGGTAATCGTCCATGGTGTACATCGTCTGCCCTGTCACATAACAGGTTAAATAACTGGCTGTACATCATTGCCACAACAAAGTTAAACGTATCATCGGTATCTGAAATAATGATAAACAATGCTGTCCTCTGATCCCCTACCATATCCAGTTCCATTTCATCATAGCTCATGATCTCACGAAGCTCCGCAATATCAAATGGAGCAAGTCTGGCTCCACAGCTAATCAGAATCGACTTCGCTGTTTTGCCGGCGGCTAATTTATATTTTTTATACTGACGTACTGCAAAGTGTTCCGGTTCTTCTTTCTCCAGTTCCTCAAACAGCATATCTACTGCATTTTTAAATGTCTCATCATCTTCCCTTGTTTCCGATGCATTGATAAATTCAAGCAGTGTCGCAAAGTTCTGTTCCTCCTCCGGTGCTTCATACCAGATATAGCCAATCAATGCACAATACAGAAGCCTTTCTGCCTTCGTCCAGAAATCCTCACTGGACTTCTCCCCTTCCCCTTTGGTGTTTACCATGATAGTATTCACCAGTTTCAGAATATCTTTTTCAGAATGGATATAGTGGAATGGGTTGTAGTGCATACTCTTGGAAAAATTGATCGTATTCAATACTTTCACTTTATATCCATGCCGTACCAGCATCTTTCCGCACTCAATGATGATCGTTCCCTTGGGGTCCGTGACCACATAGCTGATATATTTTCCCATCTGCATCAGATTTGGTTTTACATAAAACCGGGTCTTTCCGGAACCAGATCCGCCAATTACAATCACGTTCTTGTTCCTTGCAAATTTCGGATTCTTTGGTCTGCCGTTCATAGTCAGCCGTTCGGTCATGGTAAGAAGAATATTGTTCTCAAATATTGGGTCGATAAAGGGTGCAATGTCTTTTGCTGTCCCCCATCTAGCCGAACCATACTCCACTCCCTGCCGGAATTTTTTGGCATTTTTCCCTTTCAGATAAACCATGAGCTTCACTCCCACGGCTCCGGTCAATCCAACCAGCAATTCATTTTTATGCATACTTGGAAGAATCCTGCTAAATGCCAGCTGGAAATTCAGGACTAACACTATCAGTCTTTCTATCATGGAATTACCTGCACAGTATTGATACAACCATGCCAGCTTATTTCCCACATAAAAAATCATGATATACGGAAGATTCAGCAGAATGAGCCGAAGCAGCTTATGTACATCCACCGGCGGTAATCTCTCCAGGTATCCTTTTCCTACACCAAGCAACTTCTGTAATCTGCTCATAATGACGGCTCTTTCTCCTTTCCTTTTGTTTTCTCCAGTTCTCTGTGCTTTTTAAGCGACTTAGAAATCGCCTGCTGAAGCTTTTTCCTTACAGATGGCTTTTTATCCTTGTTCAGAGATTGTCCTGTATATTCTTTAAAAGCCGCAGTCATTACATCTGCATCTCTGGCTTTAAAGAACACATAATATCTTGGCGGATCAGCGTTCACATCTTTTTTCAGGCTGAAATCAATGCTGTACTTTTTGGCTACACGCTCAAACGATTTGATATTTCCATCCGTGATCTCAATATTGGAAAGCTGTACATTCTGCTTCATCAGCTTATCCATACTCTGCTTTCCCTTATAGGTTTTATCCTCTTTATCCTGCTTAGGCTGTTTCTGCCCCTGCAGCTTTTGTTTCTCCTGTTCCATCTTAGTAAGAGCTTTTTTCATTGCTGCCTTTAACAGATTCGCAGTAACCTTCCCACATCGGATACAAAGCGATACGGTTTTTTCATTTACTTCATCCTGCACTTATCTCACTCCTCCTTTCCTTATTCTTCACTGTCACCATACATATCGTGCTGTACCAGTGCGGAATAATAATTGCTGATCGTAAGTGGTGCGTTATATAAAACTGTCAGTAAATACTGCCGGATATTAATCACCTTACTGGTATTTTCCTTCAAACATTTCAGGACAAACCGGATGTGTTCAGAATTTAGTTTCAAAAACTGACTTTTAACCACATCCTTTGGCTTTCTGTCCCCACCTATCCGTATCATTTCCTGTTCGGAACAGACAGTATCCACAATCAGTTCCACAATCTCGTTCAGCATATCCCGGTTATACACATCAACCAGATATTCATACCCAATGTTGTTCAAGATCATCTGCTGGTATACTTCTCTTTCCATTCGTTTCCTGTGTATTTCTTCACTCTCTTCAGAATAGAAAGAAAGATACTCAGTATCACTCCTATCAGTGTCACTTATTTCAGTCTTATTATCCTCAGTATCATTACCCGGCATTTCTGACATATCTGTACCTGTCATATTGGCATTTCCAGAAATGTCATTTTGACGTGTCTGGATATTCCTTTTATACATATCCTGTTGCGTACATTTACGTACATAAATCCTATCCGGTCTGCCTAACCCCTGCCGTATCCTCGTAATCAATCCAATTCCTTTCCGACTGTCAAGCTCTGCTAACAGATTCCCTACCTTTTTCAAGCCATATCCCATCATGCCGGAGATCTGCTCCTGGGAAAAATAAATATATACCTTTCCCTCTTCATCCAGCCACCGATTCTTTATAGATAGCTGCATACGGTCAAGCAAAAGTCCATAAAGCAATTTCGCTTCACAGGAAAGGCTCTTAAACTGCGTATTTGTAAAAAGGACTTTAGGCACACGGTAAAAAGAATAGGATTCCGCTTCTTCACCGTAATGATACGGAAATTCATATGTATTATCCTGTGTTCCGATGCTCCTTCACTTCTTTCATAGCCTTCACAATGCAGTAACCCAGACAGGGAGTATGTTTTCCATAGGGACAGCCTTCACATGGCTCCCAGTGAGTTACCTTCCTGCGAAGTGGCGGAGAAGAAATACGATAAAAACATTCTTTCCTTTTGCATTTCTTTCTCCTGGCACTAAAGAAGTAACAATACGCACAGTCCGAAGGCTTATCACTTGCATACCCTACTTCTGTCATCTTCCTGCTCCTTTCCTTCTCTCAGCCTGTTATACTGTTCATCGGATTCCTTTCCAACTCTTATGCAGCAGTATAAAACAAACCCATATACCAGGAATACGATAATCCCTGCAACGATTAATACGGTTTTCATCCCATTTCTTCTCCCTTCACTTTTTTATCAGTATTAGCAAAAAGGGCATCTATGAAACACTTGTCCATAAATGCCCTATTCCTCTTTAAGAAATCTTAGGATCTCTTATTTTTTCTTCTTTTTGCGGAGAATCACAGTACCTCCGACTCCTGCCATTCCAACTCCTGCAAGCAGAATCCAGAAAAGGATTGGTGTGTTATCTCCTGTCTTCGGTGAAGTAGATGTCTTTGTTGTCTCAGTATCTTTTGTTTCTGGTGTTGATGTTGTTTCTGGTGTTTCCGCCGGAGTCTCTGTTGGTGTTTCCGTCGGCTTCACTTCGTCCTTCATCACTACTTTCTGGATCTCTCCTGTATCTTTTACTGTAAACTTCACATCTTCTGCTACCAGGTATCCATCCGGTGCAGTCTCTTCCCGAAGTGTATATTCTCCAATCGGAAGCATTTCAATATAGTGTGGTTTTTCCTCGGATGTCCAGCTCTCCACTGTCTTTCCATCTTTATCAAGGATTGTCAGCTTCGCTCCCGGCAGTTCCTTACCAGAAATATCGGTCTTGGAAATCTGCACCTTTGTCACATCATCCTTCATTTCTACCTTCTGTACCTCACTGGTATCTTCAACCGTAAAGGTAATGCTCTCTGCTGTAACATAGCCATCCGCTGGAAGTGTCTCTGTCATGGTATACTTCTTACCAACTGTCAGTTCTTTAATGATATGCGGCTCTTTTCCGGAAGTCCATTCATCCACGGTATTTCCACTTTCATCAGTCACTTTCAGTTTTGCTCCCTCAACCTCTTTTCCATCCGTCAGAGATGTCTTGGTAAATTCTACGGTTGTTGCCTCATCTTCAAAAGTAAACTCATAGGAAAGAGTCTCTTTTTCAGCTCCACCATACTCAAAAGTAAACTCCTGTACCTGATCTGTGGTTGCAAATCCCGGTGCTGGTGAAGTTTCCTTCACATAGTAGGTATGACCAAGAGGAAGATCTGCAGTAAAGGTCAGTTTTCCATCTTTATCTGTAGCCTGTTCCTCAATCACCGTATCCGCTTTCAGGATCACATCACCTTTTGCATTGACAATATCATCCTTATTGCACAGAGCAAATACAGCTCCTTCCAGTACACGGTCAGAATCTTTCGCTTTTTTCAGCACTTTTACTTCTGCCTTCTGACGTTTGTTCTGCCAGTCCGCAGAGTAAGTAACTTCCGCAGTATTCTGGTCACGGTAAGTCAGGTCAACCTCACGGATTTCCCCATCAAGGACATAACCGTTTGCTGTCTCCTTCTCTTTGACATAATATTTGCCAAGAGGAAGATCGGTCAGTTTTGCCACACCAGTCTCATCCGTTGTAATGGTTGCTACCAGTGCATCCTTTTTGTAATAATCCTCACTCTCACCATCCGCCGCTTTAATATCCTCTAAGGCATAAACTTCAAAAGTAACCTCTTTCAAGGAACCAGAGAGATATTCAAACAGATGCTTGATCCAGCCACCAACGGAATCCAGTGCAGATATTTTGTCCAGGAACTCACCTTTTTTATTGATGATCAATGTTCCGGTCGGTACAGCATCCTTCATTTCCACCTTCTGAATTTCTACAGTATCCTCCACAGTAAATGTGATCTCTTCTGCCATCAGATAACCATAAGGAGCCATTTCCTCACGAAGTGTATAAGTCTCCCCGGCAGTCAGCCGTTCAATCAGATGTTCTTCCCCTTTTACAGATTTCCATGTATCTACCACATTTCCATCTTTATCAAGCACTGTAAGAGTGGCACCGGAAAGTTCTACTCCTGTAGTAATATCTGACTTCTTGAATGTTACTTTTGTTGGTTGGTTCTTAAATACAGATTCCAGTTTTACCACTTTCACATCCTGTCCCTGATATTTCGCAGTTACTTCCAGTGTCTCAAATGAAGATACATAACCGGCAGGAGCTGCAAGCTCTTTGATATAATAGCTTCCAAAAGGAAGATCAGATTCGAACACTGCCTTTCCATCTTCATCGCTGACTGCTTTTCCAAGCAGAGTGTCTGCTTTCACAATCACTTCTCCATGAGCGTGAATATCTTCCTTTGCATAAAGTCCAAATTCTGCACCTGCTACAACTGTCTCATTCTCAGCATCCAGTTTTACTACGGATACCTCTACTTTCTGACGGTCATTCTCAAAGATAGCTGTCTGCTCGATCACTGGTGTTTTCTGGTCTTTGTAAGAGAAAGTAACGGTCTGTGCCTCTTCGTTTAACACAAAGCCCTCTGGTGCTGTCTTTTCGACAACCTTATACGTTCCAAGAGGAAGGTCAGCAATCTGAGCCTTTCCGTCTTTATCGGTCGTAACCGTTCCTACTAATGCTCCAGAAGCATATTCCAGAATACGGTTGCCCTGGTCATCTTTCTGGAAATCCGCTGTGTAAATATCCTCAGCTGCATATACTTCAAAAACTGCACCTTCCAGATTTTCTTTCTGGTAAGTGAAATCGTCCTTAAATCCATTCAGAACCTCACCCTGTTTTACGATGTTCAGTTCCCCTTTGACCGGATGATTTTCATATACGATCTCAATGATGACATCGCCAGAAGTTCCGTCCATCTGATATGCTGTGTTGGAATCTACATTCACCTCATAGTAATTCTCATTCAGAGTATATCCATAAGGTGCGTTTACTTCCTCAATGCGGTAATGCCCGATTTTAAGATTCTGCGGAAGGATCAAATATCCCTGCTCATCTGTAAAATAGGATTTATGTTTTACCGTAGTCGGATAAGTCGTTACCTGCTCCACATATTTCTCAGTGTCCATGTTGAAGATCTTAAACTCTGTATTCTTCTGAAGCACTGCTTTCTTTGTCTCGTCATCCTGTTTGATGATTTTCAGCTTCGCTTCAAACTCTTTATCCAGCATCACTCTCCATACCTGCGGAGTGCCTGGATGGTTCTCTGTAATCTGTACAATAAAATCATCTACCGGAGTATAGTTATGCGGAGTTGTTGTCTCACGGACAATATACGTTCCATAAGGGATTGCAATACTGCAGGCATAACCTTTCTTGTCTGTAAAGATTTCTGTTGTACCGTTTTCTCCGATTACTACTGGTTTGGCGGAATCAAAATCATAGCTGCCATCTTCATTTACTTTCAGAGAAGATACCAGATAAGCAGTAAATCCTGCCCCTTTCAGTAAGTCTGCATCTGTCTTTCCATTGTTCGCTGCTTTAATGATCTGGAATGGCTGTTTCATCACCTGCTCCAGAGACAGACAATCACGTTTTACTTCTGCTACAAGGTCCCCCTCGTAATTGCAGACCAGATCATGTTCTTCCTCATCTGCCAGATAACCGGTTGGAGGAGTGATCTCTTTTACATAGTAATTTCCAAGATATAATCCATCCACAGAAGCCTGTCCATTCTTATCTGTCGTAAGAGTGGCAACCTGTTCTCCTGCTTTATAGACCACACCAGTCGCACCGTCCGGATGCACAATGTCCTCACGGGCATAAAGTCCGTACACTGCTTTTTCCAAAGTGGCATCGCCCTGTGGAACTGCCTTTTTGTTTTCTTTATCCTGCTTCTGCAAAGAAATTTTAGCTGTCACACGCTCATTTTTGAATGTATGCTTAAATGTCTGTTTTGCCTCTTTATCATTTGTATATGAGAGAGCAAACGTATAAACATCTTCTGTATTTCTCACATAACCTTCCGGAGCCTGCACTTCCTTCACATCATAAGAAACTCCAAGTGGCAGGTCTGCTGTAAACTTTGCTGTACCGTCTGCTCCTGTCGTCGCTTTCTGAATCAGCGTACCTTTTTTCACAACAACTGCACCATCCGCATTGGTAATATCACTTGCAGCATAAAGTCCAAAGATTCCTCCATCCAGAGGATTTTCTGTATCTTCATCCTGTTTTGTAACAATCACTTCTGCTTTCTGTCTGTCGTTCGTAAAGGTTGTCTCAGAGAAAACAACATCCACATTTTGTCCGGCATAAGAAAGAGTCACCTTCTTCTCCTCTCCGGCATTATAAAATCCTGTCGGAGCCTGCTTTTCCTTTACAACATATGTACCAAGATGCAGATTTTTAAGAACGATGGCTCCATTCGTATCTGTTGTCAGATTTTCTTTTACCAGATCGCCCTTGCTGTAAACTTTTGTACCGTAGGCAGTTTTAATATCTGCTCCGGCATACACATCGTAAACAGCACCTTTCTGTCTGCGTTTCTCATACTTAAATGTTGTACCGTTCTCTGCCACATCTGCACCAACCAGTACTTCACCTTCTTTATAAACGGTAAGCTGTCCCAGCTGTTCTTCATCTGGAACTGTAACGGTTGTGGTCTTGCTGACTTCCAGTTTCACATTGTAAGCGGTTGCATTGATACGGTATCCGCTTGGAGCTGTAATCTCTTTGAGATATACGGTATCCTGTGTCTTAATGATCTGTACAGACGCTTCACCATTTGCATCTGTCACCGGTAACTTTGTGATCAGCTTTGTACAGTTTGCATCGCTGTATAAGCCAAACACTGCCCCGGCCAGCTTCGCATTCCCCTTGGCATCTTTCTTAATCACCTTAACGCTTGCGTACTGTACCCAGGTTACTTTAAAGTCCACATATTTCTCATCATCCACACCTTCACCAAATACCAGTGCTAAGTCCTGTGAACCTGATCCTGTACTGATCTTATACGCAGAATAGTCTTTGGTTACGCTTCCTTTCATCGTAGCTGACCAGCTTCCTGCAACATCCTGCACCTGTGTCAATGGTGCTGATAAATAAAACTTCGTTCCACCAATGATCTCTACGGCTTCCCCGGCTTTACTTGTCTTTCCGGTTGTTACATTATGAAGCTTCACTCCACTTGGAAGTTTCATCGTGATGCTCTGTAGTTTGTCTGCCTTAAATGTAATCTCCTTTGTTCTCTGGCTGCTGCCATCTACATAAGCGGTTACATTTGCATCTGAAAAACTCATATCGACATCCGGGATCTCCGGCTGTGAAATACAGTAGTTATACAGTTTCATAGCAAGTGTTTTTGCTTTGCTGCTTGCTCCGGAAAAAGCGGAATCTCCTCCATTTGCATAGGATGCAGCCAGATGAACCAGAATAAATCTGGCACCTGCACTTAAATTGCCATAACCGTTCTCTTCTGTAAAGAATCCTTCATCACCTGCCGCCTTCGTTCCATAATAACAAACCTTAGCCAGCTTTTTCCCATCACTCAGTTTTGTAATATCGTATGTTCCGGTTCCAGGACTGGATTTCTCCGGCTGGATACAATAAGCGGTTGCAGAAACATTTCCAAACTTCACGGTGTACTTATACGTCAGATAGCTTCCATACCCATAATCCGAATACTGATAGCAGGCTCCTCTGGTCACAGTTACCTTCTTTGTGCTTCGGGTTGATGCTTCCCTTGCCATGAAAGTAACCGCTTTCCCTTCTTCCATTGAATAAAGGTCAATACCATTATCCTCTGCCTGATCCATTACTTCAGAGACAGTTAATCCAGACTCTTCATCTGTTGTAACTTCCTCTTCTGTCAGATCTGTTACTATTTCCGTCTGCCCTTCTGCATCGGAATCTTCTTCCGCATTACCAGAATCTTCTGTCTCGCCAGCATTTCCTTCACCGACGGTATTTTCAGAAGTATTTGGTTCTGTCAGCTGTTCCGTTTCCGGCTCTTTTACGGTTACATTTCGGCTGATACGATAAGAAGGATTTCCACTGACCGGCTCTACCTTATAAACTGCTTTATAGGTATCTGCCTGGTATGTGTCAAAATCATCTCCTGCTTCATTCTTCGCTTCATACAGCTCTACTTTCACTTTGGCATCATTAATCCCTTCAATACCGGAAAAATCCACCTTAATGTCAAAATCAGAACCATAATCAATACTGTAATCATTGGCAGTTAAAATCTCATCCTCAGCCAGCTTATCTTTCACCGCTTCCAGTTCCGGATACTGTGCTTCAAAAGAAGAAGCTGCCTTTTCCGGTTCTGCTGCATAAGCAGTCATTGGCTGTGCCACAGCACTTGCAATCGTAATAACAGATAATACTCCAGACATTACTCTTTTCAATGTCCCTTTCATTCTCAATACCTCACTTTGCTTTATTTTTTCTGTTACCGGTTTACAGGCTTTCACCTGTCTGATACAATCAAATCATAGGCATCACCCCATTTTAAATTATTTGTGCCAAAATCATTACTGATGACAGCACAGTCATACGCCGGAACCTGCAAAAGCAAAAGCTCCGACGCATGGTCTACTGTCATCGCCCGGCGAACCGGGCATAACAAAAATAAGGATTGAGCATTCCCGATCAGAAGAGAACTTCCACTGGCCGCAAAATGCGTAGCTGAGCTTTCAGCCTCTCCTGACCTTTTATTCAGTTATCAAGGTACGGTGGATTGGGATTAAATCATTTGAAGTGTTGTCTTGAATGACTTTGCCCTCTTTCCACTAATCACAGGCGGCAAACGGGCAAAGGTAAGAAAAAATAGAAATCTTATCAAATTTTTTTAATTATATAGACTTATAAATTTTAATAATATAATATATAGTCAACTAGACTTTGTGTTTATTTCTTGTTATAAAAAAATTTTACTGAAAGGATTAATTATGAATGTATATATATTAGCCGATCCTGATAACATTTCACTTGGAGAAAAATTTTTTGATAATATTAAAAATGTAAACTTTATCTCCAGTTTTCCTACATATGAAACTAGAGACAATATCTCTATGGTTCTAAAAAAAAGAGTTAATTCTCGTGATGTCATTCTAGTTATAGCAGATGAAAATTTTTCCAAAAGCAAGTTTTTGAATTATGAATTACAAATTTGCAAAAAATTAGCAGAGCAAAACAAAAATATATTATTGCTTTCAATCATTCTAAATAATGCAAAAATACCAGATATTTTAAAAAATGATTTATATATCAAATGTGCGTCAACCTCAAAAGATAATTTATATAAAGTTCAATCTACCATAGAAAAATTACTAAATCCCTCAAATGCACATATAAAAAAAGAAAACTCAAATAAGCTATCGCTTATTGCTTGGTCAATACTTTTATTAGAAAGTATTATAATCCTAGTATTATTAGCATATATTTTACAGGATTCCTTATATAATTTTGCTCAAGTGTATGATATATTTTCTACTTTATTCATTACAGTAATTGCTTGTGTTTTTGCTTATATCGTTACATCAACAATTCAAAAAAATAATTATAATGAAAAAGAATCACAAGTAGAATATTCAAAAAAATTACAAAAAGCTTTAACTCCAGACGAGTCAGATAAAAATAATTCTACACAAACTGAAGAAGTAGATGCATTAGGTCGTATGTTAATTAACCTTGAAGATATCAAAGAATTCTATACTTGGAGTCAACGTCAATCAAAAGCAGCGTTTCTTTTAGCTGTAGGCATGTGTATTTCTGGCTGCTTACTAATGCTAATTGCTATTTTTCTTATAGCATTTAAATCAAATATACAGTTATCCATCATCCCTGCTATTGGAAGCATTATAACTGAACTGATTGCTGGCACAGCTTTAGTTGTATATCGCCACTCATTATCTCAACTTAACCATTATCATCAAGCTTTACACGAAGATGAACGTTTTCTTTCAAGTGTAAGCCTAATCAATAAATTTAGCACTAAAGAAGAACAAGATAAAATGCTACGAGAAATAATACAGAGTGAAATTCAAATGAATTTATATAGTTTAAAAGAAAAATCTTCTGATTTTCCTAGAACGTCTTCAAAAAAAGAGACTTCTATATAAATACGACAAAAAGAATCCCCTTTATTGTGGAGATTCTTTTTGTCGTTTAAATTAAATTTTTTATTTATCTATTTTTTATTTCCCTCTTCATCAAAACTCTGTTCTATTTTATTAAGTGCATATTTGAGCATCACTGTTACCGCATTTCTTGTGACATCATTCTCTTCTGCAATTTTTTTATGTGTTTTCTGGTTCCAGTAGAACTCGTAGACAACCTTTTTCTGTTTCTTACTAAGTACACTCATCATCTCTTCTATAATCTGTTGAAGATTTACTCTTTCTTCCACATTTGCAAGTTCATCTTCCATACCCTTAAAATCTTCAGAAATTCCATTATATGAAATACAACGCCCACGATCACGCATAGCTAGATTATGAGCTAAACGATCCTCACCAATCAGCATCAGACACAGATACCATTCCTCTTCTTCAAAGAACTCTTCCGGTACTTCACAGAAATACTGTTTCTCACGAAGTCCCGTTTTGGAATTCCAAGTATTATATCTATCTTCTTCCTTCCTTCTTTTTTCTATTACAGAAGAATAACCATAATTACATTTTTCATTCACTGGAAATACTGTTTCTCTACTACCAATGCCATACACAGCATATCCACACTGGTATACGATAATATGTACTTCATTCGCTCCTTCTCCTACTGTTTTATGTGCAACTACATATGATGACTTATCTGTGCGAAGCTTCTTCGCCGTAGGAAGTTTTTCTCCTTTCTTTGGTGTATCAATCAGTGTCTTCAGTTTTCTTAATGTCAGCATAATTGCCACCTTTCCCTCAGGAATCGGTGACAAAAAGAAAGGCAGCTAAGCTAAATAGACTCCGATTCCGCTAATTTTTTTTATTAGCGGAACCGAAGCTCCAGCCTGCCGCCTTCTGTATGGAAAAATCAGTTGCACAATCACTGTGCTAAGATCCAACCAGCATTATTTACTTCTGTTTACTACTGATACAGTATTCATCTTTTTCTCTTTTTCTTTCTGACAGATTTCCTTTAATACATCTGAATAATCACCAAAGGCATCGTAAGGATACCTGCAGCGAAACTCCAATTCTTCTTCCAGTGTCATATTTTAACCTCCTTATTTCAGCATCCTTGCTGTTGATAATTTGATTATAGACTAAAGGTTTTTATTTTTCTCCGGCAGATGTGGGGAAATCCCTACACTTCTCCCCTCATCTGTGGAAATGAAATTTTGCATAAAAAAAGCACCTACCTACATTCCTATAAGTAAGTGCCACCTCTCTTTTTAAAAATTTGCTAAACTTAAAATCATTGTTTCCATCGTAGATATTGCAACTTTCTGTTTCTCCTTATCCAATCTCTGCATCTGAAAAAACAATGATACAATTTTACTATCTGTCTCTGGTTTCTCTAAATCTCTCAATAATTCATATGGACTTGCATGTAAAGCATTCACCGTTTTCACAAAGGTATGTACATCCATCGTATTTTCTGCATTTTCGTATCGGGATACTGCATTAGAGCTTTTTCCAATCTTCTGTCCAAGCTCTTCCTGCGAAAGTCCACTTTCCCTACGTTTCTTACTCAAAGAATTACCAAACGCAATTCTCTCATCCACTTTTTTCTCTTTCGTAACCATGCAGTACCCCCTTTCTTTTATATTTTTGAAAATAAAAAAGCCTGAAATAAACAGTAATCTCCTTACATACTAAAATGGGCATAGCACGACCAAAGTTCACGCTATGTAAAATCATCCTCTAGTATGTATATTGTACTGTTTATTCCAGGCTAAATATTTATAGTCTTAATAGAAATAAACTTTTCCTTATGTAATGAACTATTTAATTTTTCTTTACATACTGAGTTTATCACAAGAATTTATTTCTGTCCACTTTAATTATCCATTTTTTGGTATAAGAAATAAAAACCCGACAAAACATTATGCTTTTGCATTCATTTCGACAATATCGCTATACTGTCTCCATAAACTTCTTGCATATGTTTTGCCGGGTTCCTGATGTTTCTGTGCCATCTTCAACACGTTCAGCAAACTCTTGAATATCCATGCTGCATGTGAAGATTCCTGCTGTCTAATATTGCAGATTCATGGATATTCTCATTCCTGCATTTTAAATTGTATCACTATACTTTGCTCTTTCATTCTTCCGTATCCCGGAGAACTCCTACCAGATGTGACATATACATTTCCAAACGATCAACCTCTTCCTTTGAACGTTTCTTATTCATATCAATGCCAACAACTACACCCACATCTGCAAAAGCAGTCAAATCTCTGTGACATCTCTGACAACGCACTTCTGAATAGGTAAAAATACTTTTTTGATTTACTTTGCCGCATACTGGGCATGTAACAAATAATGGTTCCTTGCTCATCAATAATCCTCCAAGTAATATCTACACATACTATCACTCAAACGGATAAGGGAAATGAAAACCGTTGATGAGTTGATAACAGGCGATTCCGCAGCATCGAAGCCATGCCACCTGTTATATAATCTTCCCCTGGGATTGGCTCTGACAATCTCATCGCAACTTACACCTGCTACTGCTCCTGTCATTTACTGCAATGACTTAATCAGATGAACAGCAACACCTTGAACAGTACAATTCTGTGTATAAATATCCGGGTACTTATGATTCTCCGGATGCAACCGTACACACCTTCTTTCTGTATCAAGGAAAAATCGCTTTAATGTAGATTCATTATCCACAAGAGCTACAACAATGTCTCCATCCGAAGCTGTATTCTGCTTCTGGATTACAATCATATCTCCACTGTTGATACCTGCTCCGATCATAGAATCTCCACTGGCCCGCAAGATAAAGAACTCTCCTTCTCCAAATAATGAAACAGGAAGAGAAACATATTCCTCAATATACTCTTCCTCCAGCTGCGGCATACCACAGGATACTGACCCAAGTACTGCCGCCGGCTTCGTAAGTAGAGATATTTTATTCGTTCTCTCAGTAACAATCTCCCCATTGCGGTAGCTTAACATTCCTCTGTCATTCATAGCAACAAGGTACTTGTATACTGTACTCTTGACTATACCGAGCGCATCTGCGATTTCGCTGGTATAAGGTGAACGATGATTCAGCAACTGAAACTGTTCTGCATAATCCATAATCTGCTTCATCAATTCTTCGCTTTTATGCCGCATCTTTTCACCTTACCTTTCTATCGGAAACGTTGCGTTTCTGATAGAAATAATTATACCGAACAAATTTTCGTAAGTCAATATGTTTTTTCGATTTTTTCGAACATATTTTCTTTCATTCATCCTCAAATTCCATTTCATTCATTTCTGGAAAATCCAGTAACTCAGAAACAGTCATATTAAATCCCATAGCAATCTTACGCAAAGTCTTCAGCTTTGGATTCTTTGTTTCTCCCCTCATCATACTATTAAGCGTTGATTGCGTAATCCCTGATAATGTAGCAAGTTTATTTGTCGTTATCCCTCTCTCAACACACAGATCAGTCAATCTCTTTATTATGGCATCTGAATACGTCATGCAAATTCTCCTTAAATCACAATATATATTCAGTATAAATGATTTCCCCTTTGTTTATTAACGGTGTGCCGTTGACATTTCCGCAAACTGATGATAAATTAACGTTATACCGTTATTTACTTGCACAATTTTAAGGAGGAATTTATCTAATGAGCAAAAAAGAACAGAAACTAAAAAAGAATCTCTATAAAGTACTCACAGAATATTTCATTCATAATGCTAAAAACAGTCTGTCATCATCAGAAAGTATCCTAGATCAGCTTGCCTCTTTTCGCATGGAAACAGGAATACCAGCCGCACTCAGACAAGATAAAAAATATCAAAAAGCTCAGAAAAAATGCAATAAAGCCAATGAAAAAATACAGGATCTTAATCTAACTCCTCAACAATGGGACACTGTTGATGCCGCTATCACTGCTGAAAACATTTCATCTATAGAATATATCCGCATTGCCTATAAGCAAGGAATCATTGATGCATTTTCTATTTTACGAGAAACTCTTTAATATATCCATGTTAATCTAATCACTTGCAGGTAATGAAGCAGAGATCGGATTTATCTCTGCTTTCCCATTTTCTTCTCTATTGCTTCCGAAACTCTGATCAAGCCAAATCGCCATAGTATCGGATAAATATATGAAACTCCTCTAATATCTCCAAGTGCCTTCGGTTTCTTCACTTCTTCTGAAATCCTCTTACTATTTTCAAATGCCAGCACCACACTACTCCAGGCAAGACTCTTACTCTTCTCTCTTCGGTCTATCAGCAGCTCTCTGTTATACTCTCCGTTTTTACCGACCTTTAATTTATATCGGAATGGTAATCCAGTTGCCGTTTTAAATGGATAATCCTGAAAAGCAATAACAGCCTGCCACAGATTTTCCTCTGATGGCATTTTCTTTAGAAGCCGAACCTGCTCCTGTCTATTCTTATATGTCCGGCATCGCTCCGCATTTAGACTTATCTCTGTTGCATTATAAAGCCCCTTAGTGTAGGGCAAATAGGAATGAACCGATGCTCTGGAAAGACCTGTGAGTTTCATAATCTCCGGAATCTTTTTTCCTGACTGATGCAGATCATTGATTTCTGTACATATATCTGATGTGAATACATCGGCAGTAATAAGTAACTTACGAAGTTTAAGCAGACTAATATTTAACTCATCTGCCAGTGATCTTAATGAATCTGCTTCTTCATAGGCATCTCTTAATTCTTGAAGAAAATTGTTAAATTGAAGTTCTGGATTATATTCTGGTTTCTTTTTAGTTCTTCCTGCCATGCTCTCTTCCTTCATTTGTATGTTAATCCAATCACAATCAGAAACTCTACCTACTACATCAAAAATATTCTTGCTCTACTTGTGGGCTTGTCTATTTTTATCTATTTTATTACAATAATACTTACTAATAATAATTATATCAACTAACAAAAAAATTCAAATCCATAGGAAGATATGAAGTACCCCCCATATCTTTCTCTACAGATATTAGCAAGTTTATTTAGTTGTCACATTTAATTTTTCTATTCTAAAATTTTAAATTATAAACCAATATATCATATTCTTTTCTATTCCTTTAGGACAGAAAGTTATAATAAAATATATTGCAATATTTTCTTAATTATGTAATCCAACATATACTTTTAATAACTCTTTTATATCTCCTCCACATCCTCCAAAAACTAAATTATCTAAACCTTCTATTATTTTTTTTACTTCTGGAAGCTTATCACATCTATAAGCTTCTATCTCTTGCATAATTTCATTTAATGATAAAAACTCTGATACCTTTTTTAGATGATATACACACGGTTCTGTTAACCAAAACCAGTGGCATGATAGTCCTGTACTTTCATCAAGTGCAACCATTCCATCATGTAAAATATGTACACCACATAATACCGAAGGACATACCGGTATCGTATACTCTTTTGGAAGCAATTTCTTTACTTTTCTAAGCTGTGTATCAGATAATTTTAATTTTGAATAAACATCTTGTCCTCTACCTGAATCTTCTAAATCTCCTATGAGTGGAAATATATTATATTTATCACAAAATTCAATTATTTGTGGTAACTCATCAAAATTTAATGTAGTTGGAACAATAGATGCACACACATTTGTATAGCCATTTCTAGTCTTTGTCAGTTCAACTACTCTTTGAATATTGGACTGCAATCTTTCAAAATCAACATTTTTGCTTCCATACAATTCTGTAACCCGATTCCTTTTAAAGGTATCTAACTTAAACATTACATACAAAACTTCATCTTGTATATAATTAAATAACATATCGTCAAAATTTAATAAATTGGTAAACATGGAACATTTTATCCCTTGTTTTTTGCATAATTCTAAAATATTTAATAAATCCGTTTTATTTTCTGTAAACGTAGGTTCTCCTAATCCACATATAAAAATCCATTTTAAATACCCCGATTGAATAAATTTTTCTACTTCATTCATGGAAGTAAACTTTTTGGATCTATCAGGAGAATCACAATAAATGCAATTTAAATTACATCCACCCCCCAATTCCAAATCTAATATAGAAAATATTCCATTTTTATAGAAAGAAATTGATTCCTCTAATACTTTTTGTGACCATGGTAAATACTCAATCATAGGCTTATTACCCCCTATTCCATGATGAATTCCTTAGTGCAACAAATACAATCTTCTTTAACTGATGTCCATACAATGGTAGCTTTATAAATTCCTTTACTCAATTTCAATATTACATCTTCTGAAAATTCTTCTCCCGGATCGACAAACATTATCGTTTCTGAACTTAAATGTTTCATTTTAATAATCTGTCTATATTGAGTTTTAAATTCCTCCTCTAAAATATGCTCTGGAAGTCGTGTAAAACCACCTTGTCTGCATAAACTTGAAAGTACACAATCATATTCTCCCTCTTCGTGCCTCAATAAATATGGAAACTCTGCAATCCCATTTTTTTCAATCCCAGATTCAACCATCAAATAAATGTTTTGCGGTATTATCCTTTTCCTACTAAGATTTTCAATACGACCTGTTATGATAATATATTCTCCTTGAATTTTACTTTCAATTGAAATTTTTCTTTTTGTTGTAAAACTCTGTTTTAAAATATTCTCGGAAACTTTTATAACAATAGTTCCCAATGAAATAAACAAGGTCGCACTAGCGATTACTTCATTAACAGTCATCTTTTTTGCGGCTTGATTAGAATAAGGTACTATTAACGCAAGTATAACAACCCCTATAAGTGCAATAAGAGCAACCGCACATAATCGAATAACCACACTTTTTTTATTAGCTGGAAAGTTTTTATTACTATTAAATTTCATGTACAGCTCTCCTATCTCTACATACTAAATCACTTCAATATCGCTTTTTTCAATTACCTCTGCATACACATCTGCACGTTGACCTGTTCGTGTTATCAAACCCAAGCTGATAATTTTATCTTCGTAACTATAATCAGAAAACAGTACTTCTCCCTCCATGGTAAGATAGTTTCCAAACACAAATTTCTTAACTATCTGATAATCATCCGCATCTTTTTTATAAATATTACCTTCAAATTCCAGTGTTTCTGGACTTGGGAAATCACACCGCATAGCACTCCCTACATATCCAAAATACATAAAATCATCATACGGAGATATTACCAAAACATAATGATTTTCCAACTGAATTTTAGCATACCATTTTTCAGTTTCACTTTGTGTTACATAAAATACCTTTGCAAGAACCCTATATTCCTCATCTCTAACTTTTACTATTGAATTTTCCTTGATGTTTTCAATTAACTTAAACATATATGTCCTCCTCTACCACAATGCAATACCTGCAAATGCACAACAGAATTTCGAACTTACTATACAACTGCTTGTTATACACTTAATCTCTTTAATTTTAATGTTCCTGTTTCTCATTGCTTCCTGTACCATTTTTTTAACATTGAATTCTGCTTGTTCATCATTTCCCGATCCAGAATATTCCATTATTACACCTATCTCTTTAGGATCTTCAGGTATACCTACTGCTACTGCTGCAACAATTTGAGTTCCCTCCTCATTTCCAATTTTACTTCCATAAGCAATTGGTAATATACCGCCAGGTACTCCACCAACATTTTTTTCCTCATTTGACATTGGCGGCCAAATACTGCTCACTTTAATTAAATTGTAATCTCCAACACCAGCACAGCATAATGCATTATCTAATGCATTTAATGCTGTATCTCCGTATCCAAGCCCTGATACCAACGTATAATGCTCTGTCTTCAACATTTTTTCACCCCCTAATACAGTTAAATTCTTCTTAAAAGTCAATGACTATTATATATCATCAACACCCCTCTCATCAAAAAACATATGAAACAAACCACCAGTTTCAAATTATCTTTTATTTATTATACCAATTTTCAATTATATTTTCAATTATTTATTAGTTGTTTTATGTTTTTATTTTATTTTTCCCCATATTTTTTGTGTATTTTGCACAATTATTTTATTTTTTAGAGACATACCGATATACTATGTTGTTCTAGTCCATAGTTTCTTTTAAGTCTCCCATTATATCTATTTTTTATTTTCATGTTAATCTAATCGTATTTTAGCCAATCGAGAGTCGGTGAATGTGCCACCATCCAACTCTCCCGATTATACCTAAATTCTTAATACTATACCCTTATTTCAAATCTTCAAATAAGTTCTTATAGTACACATCATCTTCTATCAGTTTTGCAAATGACTTTACTACATAGTCTTTATCCTCTTTATAGGTCACTCCAAACCATTTATCATTAGTATCTAAAACTTTTACAGAAACTCTGCCTGCCTGAAGAAGCTCGTCTATGTAGATTGGCAGTAAATATTCTGCTTTCAGAATATCTTTGTCTCCCATATTTGCAAAAAACTCTTTAAATCCATCTTCTAAAGTCTGCATGAATTCCGGTGTAAGTCCCCACATATTCATGGATGCATAGGATTCAGCATTAATTGAAGTGAGCTGTCCATCATTATCTACTGCTGCACCCTCTGGAGTCTTAACAATATTGGAAGTTTCATGTACTGCTGTGAGATAGCCTTCCTCATTTGTCTCACAGATACCTCTGGTAACGGCACCATTCTCACTTAAAGTATTCTTTAAAATGAAACCTGCCATGCAGAACTGATTGGCTTTTTCTGGTACATAGCCTACAAGGAAATCATGAAGCTTAACAAATGCTTCTTTTCCATAGTAGTCATCTGCATTTATAACTGCAAATGGCTCATGCAGAACTTCTTTACAAGCAAGAACAGCTTGTCCTGTTCCCCAAGGTTTGGTACGTCCTGTTGGAAGCTCCACACCTTTTGGCAGTTCATTTAATTCCTGATATGCGTAGGCAATCTCCACATCAAGATCTTTACAAATCTTTTCAATACGATCACCGATTGCTTCTTTAAATGCGTCCTTAATATCCTTACGGATAATAAAAACTATTTTGTTGAAACCTGCTTCTATTGCATCATGAATAGAATAGTCCATGATAATCTCTCCATTTAAACCAACTGGAGCAAGTTGTTTAATTCCACCGCCGAATCGAGAACCGATGCCGGCGGCCATAATAACTAATACTGTTTTCATATTTTTCTTCCTCTTAAATTTATTGCTTATTGTGATAAATTCCACTACTTATAAGAATTCCAATTATCCCTCCAATGACATTATAAAATATATCAGAAAATTGAAATGTACCTGACAAAGTAATAATTTGAAAACATTCTATACCTAATGATGTTAGAAACACTATGCTAACATTATCTCTAATCGTTTTCGTTCTTACTAAATTTAACAAAAAACCATATAGTATAAATAAACAAATATTCTCAATACAATCCAATTTTACATATGAAAACTCAACATTATAGGGTAACCAATTACCAAGTATATTTTCAAATGGATTTCTAAAATCTCTTGTAAATACTGTACAAAATAACATAAATATAGTCCATGTTATTAAGTAACATTCATTCCTATATCGATGACTTTTTTTAATATCATTCCAAATAAAATTGAGTTCATTTTTTATATCTGATAATTTATATTTTCTTCTAACTAAAACAATTAATACACTAACAAAAATCGTTACTATAAAATTTCTATGGAACAATTTTATAATTCGAACTAAAAATGCATCAAAAATCTCAATAATCATATTCTTTACTGCTCTACTTTTTCTTATGTACTTTTTGTTTTATTGAAAGTACATAATCTTTAATCATTTTCATATACATTATAAATATCACTATAGCACATACGATTGATACAATTAGCATTTTACCTTCACCGATTGTTGCTATGCTTTCTATCATCAATAATATCAATGCAACAAATGTTTTTTTCATATTAATATTCATTCGAACAATATTTTGTGCCCCTAATAATCTATACATTCCTACTATAATATAAGAAATCATGGTTGCTATAACAGCCCCCTGGATTCCCCATCGAGGAATCATAAAATAATTAAGAATAACATTTGCAATTGCTGCTACTAAAGTTGTAATCATAATACTAACATTTTTTTTCGCCGACATATATATTGCTCCAAAGAAATTAGCATATGAGAAAAAAATAGCTCCCACCAATAAAAACGGAACATAAATCCATGAAGATCTAAAATCTGTTCCTACATATAGATACATAAATGGTTTTATTACAATAATTGCCAATGCAGTACAAAAAATCAGAACAAAATTATATCCATTAAATGTCTTTGAATAAAATGAGTTATCATTAGTAGAATCATATTCTGTCACTGAAGAAATCATCCATGCTTGATTAAATATACTTGTTATGCTAGTAATAATAGAAGGAATTTTAGCTGCTACAGAATACAATCCAACATCTCCTGCTCCATTAAAATAATTCAGCATCAATCTATCCGACGAATTTGCAATCCACCATGAAACCGCATTAAAAATTAATGGTACAGAAAATGTTAACATTTGCCGCATTAAATTTTTATCCAATTTTGTATATATAATTTCTTTCCATATTCCACATGCTGTTCCCAAAAAAACAATTGATACTATATTGGCAATTATTAATGCATTAAAATAACCAGCTATTCCTTGTTTAAAAACTATTAAAAACAGGCAGCTTACTCCACACGTTAATAATGAATACATCAATACATCTATTGTAAATATTATATTCTTTTCGATTGCCTTAGCCTGAAGAGAAAAAATAGTTCTAAACATATTTAATATTATTAAAATAGAAAAATATCCTGCCCATTGTCCTATTGCATCATATAATCCATATACCGGAGTTAATAAACAAGATATAATTGAACCTATTCCTACAATAAAAATAGCATTCTTTATTACCTTTTTAGCCTCAACATCTGGTGCTAATCCAAAGCGTAATACAGCATCCTGAATTGATAAAGATAAAAAAGGAATCAGCAAATTTATTGCAGTCACAACAATTTCTGTAGTTCCATATTCTGCTGTTGTTAATGTATTTGTATAAATAGGAACCAATAAAAATGTTATAAATTTAGAACCAATACTACCAATTGCAAAAATCATTGTATTTGATGCTAATTTTTTAAATTTATCATTCACATTAATCACCTAATCCCATCTATCTTTTCAAGTAAGCCTATACGATTTAATATATCTTTAATTATATATTTTATATGCTGTTTAGTAGATAATGGATAATATTGAGTCTGCAATTCACTCAATTTATAGTTATCTATATTATCAAAAAATTGATTCCTATTAATATTTGGCACTGCCGAATTCAAAACCATTATGCCATCTTCGCTAACTGCTTGATTATAATCTGTCTCTTTAAAAATAAAATTATTGCTCAACTGATCAAAAATTCTAATTCCTTTTATCGAATTTATAAAAACATTTGTTGCCCCTTCATTATCCAATCCTATTTTGGGATCTTGTGCATGCCACGCATCAAATAAAGTAAAGTCAGACACCCTTCCTAAGTCTTTAAAATTACATTGATAGCAAGATGGCCTAGAACAAATTTCAGCAAAGAAGGTACTCAAATATATATCTGGCGGAGTCATCACTTTATTTGAACCATCTTCAAAATATATTTTTATTCCTGATCTATGATATCCTAAAGTCTTATCTCTAAAATTAACAAATACTACTCTCTTTTTATACTTCTGTTGAATTTCAGATATGTACTTCTCCCATACTTTAGGTGAAGGAACACCATGACACACTACACCAACAGTTATTAAATTCTCAGGACTTTTCCCTAAAAATTTAATTAATCCTTCTATTTGACATGGCGTACCTGCAAAACAAATTACTTTTTTTGCATCCAATTCTTTTTTTATCTGCCTATAACAATCACCTATTTCACTTTGAACATATTTAGATCCCCTTGCCAAAGCTAAATCTTCACTGTTCGTAATTTTGGTATGATGCACCTTCATTTTCTCATTAAACATTGGAGCATAAATAAGTCCTCCCGATGTTAACACATAATTTGCAATACAAGAAAAGAAACCTCCAGACGTACTTTCCTTTTTAATCAGTGAATTCTTATTTTGCACTACATATGATTTTAGAATTTGGATTTCATTCTTCTCTTTATTAATTACAGGGCATGTATGTTCACACTTTTTACAATTAATACACAATGTATTATCTATATTTGGATACAAAAACCCCTCTTTATCTGGCAACATTGATATACATTGTTTTGGGCAAACATTTACACAGGCTTCACATCCACAACATTGATTCTTCTCACTCAATATCTGCATCTTTCTAATTCCAATCTATTGCATTTTTTAAATATTTTAAAGATTTTTCACGTAACTTTAACAGTTTATCATCAACCTCTTCATAGTTTATAATATTTTCATTCTCTATTTTGTTATTATTTATTCTATTTTCTAATCCTAATAATTTTAACAATGAAGCTAATCGGGTATTCGTTGACCCCTGAACCTCTTTCTCATACCTATTAAAAGTAAAAAATTCTCTATGATTAATTATTGAAAAAACTGTTCCGTGAAATGAATCTGTACAAACATATTCTGCATTTTTTATTAAATTAATAAACTCAATTGGCCCAATATCATATGGTGCATAATCTCCAAAATTTTCATCATCAGATATAAATTCATCTAAATGTCTTAACACCACTATTTTATATCCTGTTTTTTCTTTTAATTTTTCGGCAAATTTTCTTTTATTCTTACCTTTAGCCATAAAATAGCAAAAAATATATTTTTCTCCAATTATTCTACTCCCATTACTTAAACTATCCCATTCTGCTCTAGTTAATAATAGAGTAGGGTCTAAGACAACTTCTGAATTTTTACCAGAAATTTCTTTAACGATATTAGCACCAGATAATTCTCTAACAGAAATATTATCCATCCCAAGTAAAAATTCTTTTGTTTTCTTTCTTGTCATTCGAGGAATTGCTGATACTCCAAAACTTGTAGCATAAGATACTTTCTTAATACCTTTTTGAACCCAAGATAATGTGTAATAATCTTCCTCAATATTTTCTGGAAGCCACAACTGATCACTTCCTACAATAATTGTAGAATATTTTAAAGATTGTTCTCTCAACTGCTTCCTATCTTTGATTGGATTCGAAAATCTAATCTGCGATTTTATAAACGAATCAAACGCCTGCATTCTATCCTTAATACCATTTTCATATTCTTCAGATTTATGCATTTCATTTTTATTTATATATTTATCATACTTTGCTTTGCGAACACTAGGGTATCTTAATTTATGCAAAATAATATTTAATCTTCTTAAAAACGGTTCATTAGACACAGAATAATTAATAGTTTCATTTTCCACATTTAACTGATCTAATATATTTTGCGTTGCATAAGATTGCAATGCACTTCCATAATTCTTCACCCAAAAACACGTTACAAGACCTATCATTAATAAACCTCCTATTCTTCTATGATACCAATTCTATTAAATGTATAATTATTTCCCGCAAATTTTGAAATTATAAGCATTGGTAAAATTGTACTTAAAAATCTAGATAGTAAAACTGTTGGGTAATAACAAACCGGTGTCATAGATGTATAAATTAATAGTAATGCATACGCAGCATATGCAAACATATCTTTAGAATCATTTAGTTTCTTCTGTGTTTTTAATGCTATTATAACAATACAACAAGTAACTACTGGCGCAAAAATTCCCAAATAATGATATGATTGTATGATACCAGGACAAATTGTGTATTTCACTCCATTATATGCGTTATATAAGTCACTAAGCCTATCTCCAGATAATCCAAACAATGTGCTATGAAAAGGTATGGCTTCATAAATATCAAAAAATAATGTATTTAAAATATTATTATCTACTATATTAAATCCACAAGCAATATTAGTTATACCTGGAAAATATATTTGAAACATATCACTAAATATTTCATAGATATTTCCTTTCCCAACTGAAACAGTAAATGCAACAGATATGAAATAGTACACTACCACAATCATACCAACAACAATCAACATTCTTTTCATGAAATTTCTATATTTAGGAAATATCTTTAGCATAAAAATTCCAATTATCATAACTGTTATTAATATATATATATTTTCATTTAATATCATCGCAAATTGGATTACACATAAAATAGCTCCTACTGCAACACAACCAAATTTATCACCTATTTTTTTTCTTAATTCATATAAAACCAAACACGGAAAAAGAATTCTAGTAAAATCAAAAAACACATTAAAAAGTGTGAATAAAATTCTATCTTTTGAACCAGCTTGGGCTTCCATTTTTGCCAAAAAGTATCCGTCCGTTGATAATAATGAAGAATCCCACAAAGCTGAATAGGAATTTCTAATCAATGGAGATATAGCATATGCTAATATACAAAAAAGAACACAAACCATCATAATAAATCCTACAAATTTATATTTACTTTTTTTGTATTTTCCATTTTTTATAGCTGGTTTAAAAGAATGTAGTTTTCCTAATTTAAAATGAATTTTCCCATAAAAATTTAAAACAATGTAAACACAACATGTTTCAAAAATCATTAATGCAATTCCTGCGTTAACATTTTTTTCAGATAGTTTATTCAATGTTGCAACATAACCACCTTTATAAAGAAAATATATAGCTACAGATTCCCTAATAAAAAACAATACATGAATTATTAATTTTGCAAGATTATGAGAAAAATCAAAAATATTTTCATATATTCCATATGAAAAAAAATTAATAATCGCAAATGATAACGGAAGAAGTGGCAAGCATGTATAATAAATTGGTTTATTTATATCCAGCATTACAACCATTGAAATAAGCAAACTCAAAACAGATACAAGTATCCATATTGCTTTTTCAAATTTTATTTTTCTTATATTCATTATAGCTAATATGTAACTGTTAAAATTTACAGTTACATTTCCTCCTCTTAAAAATATAACTAATGGAGAATTGTTGCCTTTGGTAAACAGTAATCAAGATCTTCCCTACGTTTTCTTATCGATTTTGCTGGAACACCACCAACCACTGTATATGGAGGAACATCTTTAGTAACGACTGCACCTGCTGCTATTACTGCCCCATCTCCAATATTTACTCCTGGTAATATAATTGCACCTGTACATATCCATACACGAGACCCAATAGAAATTGGTTTAAATTGTGCAGTAACATAATCGGTAGAATCTGTATCATGAGTTCCTGTAACAAATTTCGTATAGCTAGAAATGTTGGTATTGCTACCAATTTTTAATCCTCCTCTGCCATCTAAATGACAAAACCAACCTATAGATGTATTTTCTCCAATATCTATTGAATAGGGAGCTAATATATCTGCTCTTCGGAAAATCACTGAATTTTTCCCTATTTTCATTCCCATAGCTTTATAAAAGCCTCGTCTAATAGTCCTACTCGGAATTTTATTTATAATCATATTACCAAGTATTATATTTATCGCCGCATTAATTTTTTTTAGCATAAATTCTCTCCTATTAATTTACAAATATTTTACATTTTTCTCTAGAATTTTATTATATTCTTTAATTAAATTACTAGCATGAGTATTTTTTGAATACATATTTCTATTAAAGCTATGTAAAATATTTTCCTGTAATTTTTTTGATTTCATATCTAATAAATTCAACTTATCTATTAAATCATTTACATCTCCATTTTTAAAGATATATCCATTAATTCCATTATGAATATAATCCTGTCCTGCACATGCATCAGACACTATGCAAGGCAGCCCATATTTTCCCATTACCTCTGGAATTGTTAAAGGGGCCGCTTCATACCATACAGAAGGAAAAACTAATCCCTTTGCCTTTACAGCATACTTATCTATTTCATCCGAATTTTTCCAGCCCACAAAATCAACCATTGGATATTTTTTTGCTAAACTATCTAATATTGGTCCATCTCCAATTACTACTCCCTTACTTCCTCTTAACTTCATTGCCTCACAAAAAATAGGGATTCCTTTTTCTTGGGATACTCTTCCTATAAATAAATATATATTATTGGTCTCAACATTTGCATTTTCAATATTTTCAACATCAATTGGATTAACAACAAAATGTTCATGAATAGGCCAAACTAATGCTTGCTTAATTTTCTCTTTACTAAATTCTGAGATAAAAAAATAGTGTAAATCATTTCCCTTAATAAAACTTCTATTTATAAATTGTCTTATAATTCTAAAGGCTTTATATATATATCTTTTTTTGTCACAGTTTTTTATAATACATTTACATCCTAAAGGTTTACATGAACAAATTTCATTCTTTCTAAAATCATAAAAGCATCCATTAGGACATACCGTTCCATAATCATGTCCCGTAATTACCACTGGAATATTGGCTTTTTTAGTTGCTTTAAAAATAGAAGATGAAAGTATTTTGCTCCATGCATGACAATGTACAATCGTTTCTTTTTTATCTAATTGTTGCAGTAATTGATATAATTTTTCTTCTGCAAATTTATTATTAATTCCCTGCAATAATCCTTTTATCTTACTTCCTTTAGTAATATCTCCCTGATTTGTAGAAACAATTTTAACTTTTGAATTTTTCAGTTCTTCACAAACAGGTCCCGTTCCACAAAAAAAGAAAACATTTATTCCCTGATCAGCCAAAGCTAGTGCACTCATTATCGCCACTTTACCTGCTCCACCATTAATATATGCAAAATCATTTATAACAACAACATTTCTAATCATACGTTTCAATTACTCCTTATTGGATTTCGCCAAATATTTCAGCAAACTTCTCTTTTGCAACTTTCCATGTAAAGTGTTCTCTTACAAAAACACTACCATTTTTACTCAGAGACAATCTCTTATTTTCATTTGTTAAAATCTCTAAAACACCCTTTGCAAATTCCTGACTTGAATCTGTGACAATCCAATCACGCCCATTTTGTGCATTAATATTCTCAGCTCCTATAGATGTCGTCACCACTGGAAGTCCCATTGCCATTGCCTCAAGATTCTTAGTTTTTATTCCACTTCCAAAGGTCATTGGGCACACGAAAACACTACACTCTTCAAGATAGTCTCGTACATCTTCAACTCTTCCTGTAAAAGTCACATGTTCTGATTGAAGTTTTAATAGATTTTCAGAAGCTCCTCCACCAACAACCAAAAATTTTACTCTTGGACATTCTAACAAAATTAAAGGTAATATTTCTTTGATAAAATAACGTACTGCAAATTCATTATGTGCAACGCCCAATGCTCCAAGAAAAGCAATCTTGTTTTCTTTACTGTTCTTATATCTCAAAGAAAAATAATCCACATCTACCCCTATCGGAACTGCACAAGCTTTATTTTTGTTTAATTCTTTATTTAATATATCTGCTTCTTGTTGAGCCACGAAAATAGTTTTATCGCATTGTTCTGAAATTTCAAGTTCATAATGTCTTAACAATTTAATTTCATTTTTTACGACATATACTTTTAATGGTTTCCATAGCATAATTTTCTGAATCATTTTAGGTAGAGTATTTAAAAAAGCACCATATGGATTTATTCCAGTTATATCATAGTCTAGCTGTCTTTGATATCTCAAAGAGATTCGATCGTCCAAATCAGCTACGCGAAAAGCATTGTAATCTCTAATATATTCCGTACTACGTACCATATCTCCGATAATAATGTCTGGATTTTCTTCATCTACTAACGTATCAATAATTTTTTTGGCTTCTGGATTCCAATAAAGTGAAACTTGCATCGGTTTTCTTTTTAACAATACAGAATCAAAAAGAATATTCTTTATCTTTGTTACTGAAGTCGGTTTTGGCAATATTTCTAATCTATCAATAAATTTAGGCTTTAAATTAGGATCATCTCCTTTTTCAAGAAATGCTGCCACTATTAGTTTATATCCAAGTTCTTCCGATAAAATTCTACAATAATGATATAACGAAGTTTTTCTTCCTGATGTTGCCGGAAAAGGTAATCTCGGCATAACAAATAAAATTTTTTTTGATCTACTCATTTCTATACTCCAAAAAATTTATCTTCAAGCATTAAACACCAACAATGATAAATTGGTAAATGCAACTCCTGAACCATATATGTTTCTGTTTCTGGAGCCTTGACAGCAACATCTGCTACTTCAGCTAATTCTCCTCCTTTTGCTCCAGTAAGACCGATAACCTTAATACCCAAAGCACGTGCAACTACAGTAGCAGGCAACACATTTTTACTATTTCCAGAGGTGGAAATTCCTAAGAATACATCTCCTTCTTTTCCAAATCCAAATAACTGCTGTGCAAATACACCTAAACCATCAACATCATTAATATATGCTGTAGTTAACGCTTCATGTGCCACTAATGGAATCGCCATTAATGAACATTCCAGATTATTTGCAAGTTGAGTTCCTCTCTCTGGATCAATCGCAATAAGTTTATCTGCAAATTCTTTTTTAACCGGACGGGGAGTTTTAAATCTTTTCATCAATTCACCAGCTATATGCTCTGAGTCTGCTGCTGAACCACCATTTCCTGCAATTAACAATTTTCCACCGTTTTCATAGCATTCTTCCATGACTAAATACGCATCAATAATAGACTGTTCAATACTTTTTAATGCAGGGTATCTTTCTACTAATAAATCAATATGTTTCTGTAATCTTTCTTCTAGTTTTCTCATTGCTCTAAAACTCCTTTTTTTACCAATTACAACATTCGATCTACAAACTCTTTTAATGATGAGACTGTATAATCCTGTTGATAATCCTGATTTCCAATTAATACCGTTTTACATCCAGCATTTTTTCCTGCCAAAACATCATTTTCACCGTCACCTATCATCCAAGATCTCTCTAAATCCACATTAAAATCTTCTGCTGCTTTCATAAGCATCCCTGGCTTCGGTTTTCTACATTCACACTCTATTTTTAATTCAGGTCTTTCTCCTTCATATCCTTTATGCGGATGGTGTGGACAATAATAAAGACCGTCTATATATGCTCCATCTTTGCCCAATAAAGTTTCCATCTTATTATGAATTTCATCTAACTCATCAAAACTCACTTCACCACGAGCAATTACTGGCTGGTTTGTTACAACAATTGTTAAATATCCAGATTCGTTCATTTTTTTGATTGCCTTAGATACTCCATCAATCAATTCAAATTCATTAATACTTCTTAAAAATCCAACATATTTGTTAATTGTCCCATCTCTATCAAGGAAAATTGCTTTCTGCTTATTCTTTAAATTTTTCCCCTGTACATGTCCAGCTTTAAAATCTTCACATACTGCATAGTATCTATCTGGTGTTCCCATATCTTTTACATATTCTGGACTGTCATAACAAAACATTTTGCCTGTTCCAGATAAAGGTTTTAAAAGCTGTCTATCTAAATCAATTTTAGGAGTATCAATATTTTGTTTCAAAATTTCCGGTGACATCACATGAAGACCAGCGTTTACTCTATTTTTATAATACAATGGTCTTTCATCTTCTTTTGCCAGCCACTTCTGTACAATACCATTTTCATTTGCTATAATCAGTCCACTATCATATGGATGACTATTAGGATGAGTAAATAAAGTAACCAGTCCACCATGGGATTTATGGAATTCAACAAAACGATTAAAGTCCACATCAAACATAGCATCTGCATTTAAAAGTAGAAAATCTTCTGTCAGCTTATCTTTAATCTTGAATAAAGCTCCTGCATTTCCTAATGGCTCTTTTTCAAAATAGTATTCAATATTCACTCCAAAACTTTTACCTGTTACTGGTGAAATACCACTTCCATCACCAAAATAATCCATTATTATATTACCCAAATGGCTCACAGTGAGAATAATATCTTTAAATCCTTGATCTCTTAAACATTCAATTTCATGTTCTAAAACAGGTTTACCTTCGATTTTGATCATAGGTTTTGGAATATCACTGGCAACTGAAGAAATTCTTGTTCCCTTTCCACCCGCCATAATTACAACTTTCATGTTTTATTTCTCCTTACACTAATGGTTCATATGATTCTGGAGTGTAATGAATAACTCTTGTTCCTCCATCTTCAAAAGAAAATGGAATATACATCAATTCCTTCATTGCTTCTCTAACTTCTGCTTGTTTTTCTGGTTGCACATAAAATACTAAGAAACCGCCTCCACCTGCACCAAGTAATTTTCCTCCTAATGCACCAGCTTTGATTCCTTTTTCATACAGAATATCTATATTGCTTGTAGAAACTGCATTTCCAGTTTGTCTTTTTAATTTCCATGTATGATCTAACATTCGTCCAAATTCATCTAAATCGACTGTTTTATCTGTTAATACCTTTTCCGCATCATCTACTAAGGAAAGCATTTCTTTAAGCTGTGCTGTCTTGTCTACTTTTCCTGCTGCATTTGCTTTCTGAACATCTGATGAAAAACGTGTAAAACCAGTAAAAAACATCATCAAGTTCTGATTAAGTTGTTTTTTTCTTTCTGGTGAAATGATTAACGGAAGCACATCATAGCCTTCATCTGTAAAATTAATACGATTAAAGCCTCCAAATGATGCTGCTATCTGATCCTGCCAACCACCAGCTTCCTGACAAAGTTCTCTTTCCAAATAAATTGCTTCATCTGCCAGTTTTTTCTTATCCGCATATTTTCCTTTCAAAGCATAAAAAGCATTCAACATACCTACTGCAAAAGAACTACTTGTTCCCAAACCAGAACGAGCAGGTAAATCAGCCTCATATGTTAAACGAATTTCATGCATATCCAAAAACTTCATTGCATTTTTGATTGCCGGATGCTGAATATCTTCTATATTAGTTACTCTTTCTGTTTTTGAATAAGAAAGTTCCGTTGAATAATCAAAAAAGCGTGGTAAATGGCGTACATTTACATAACAATATTTGTCAAATGTTGTTGATAACACAGCGCCTCCATTTTCACGAAAAAATGATGGCATATCGGTTCCTCCACCAAAAAAGGACATTCTAAAAGGTGTTTTTGTAATAATCATTTAAATTCTCCTGTTATTATATTTATAACTTATCTATAATTATCCTTTCGCAGCTTATTCTCTCTATAAAATAAGCTGCTTGTAGGATTTACATTGATCCATCTTTCTTAAACACAACTAATACTGTTTTAAACAGAATCTTTATATCTAGCCCAATGTTCCAGTTTGTGATATACTCTTTATCAAGACGAACGACTTCTTCAAAATCGGTAATATCACTTCGTCCGCTTACCTGCCACATGCCAGTGATTCCAGGCTTAATTGCCAGCCTTGCACGATGGTGAAGCTCATACAGATTCGTTTCTGAAATCAAGGGTGGGCGAGTACCTATAATCGACATATCGCCACGTAATACGTTAAAGAATTGCGGAAATTCATCTAAACTTGTTCGTCTGATAAAATCACCGATTCCTGTCTTATGTGTCCCATCTGGAAGTATCTTATTTCCGATAACACGAGGATCAAAGTCCAGTTTGAACATCTTTCCATCTCCAAGTTTGTTATCTTTCATAAGCTCTGCCTTACGTTCTTCTGCATCCATATACATACTGCGGAACTTGTACATTTTAAATTTCTTTCCATTCTTTCCAACTCGCTCCTGAGCAAAGAAAATTGGACCCGGTGATGCAATATAAATTGCCGGTCCGACAAAAATACAAATGATTCCGGTAAAAATACATCCAACTAATCCACCCGCAATATCCATCAATCGTTTTAACATTAACTGTCTGGTTGATGCATAATTAATACTTGTCGTAAGGACTGTGTAATTACCAACCTTTTCCACAAACTGTTTTTTCCCTGGCACACTTGTGATTTTTGCAAGATTAAGATGAATGGTTACTCCTGTCTCTGATAATTGCTCAATTAACTCTGACGGATACGGAAGAACTTCTGAAACAACGATCAGAACTTCATCAATCCATTCCTGACATACATACATTGCTGCAGTCTCTTCGTTGGCAACTACCGGAACTCCATGAATTTCTCTTCCAGTCCAGTCCGCATCAATTACAGCTACACCAGCCAATGAGAATCTGGCATAATTGTTTTCCTGCATACTTGACACTACTTGTTCAGCCACATCTTCTGATGTTACAATCAGTAGTTTACGTTCTCCGCCATCCTTCATCTGTTTTCGCAGAAGTTTTTTCCAAAGTTCTCTGACAACATACGTCATTACTAAATAAATTATTATGGTCAGCATCAATGTTAATCTTGAAAAGTCCTGCCCTTCATGAAGCAGGAATAAATATAAAACCGCTAAGGCACCTACCATAATCGCATGATTTAACGTAACTACAAAATCACGATAGTATCCTCTCTTTAACACGCTTTTCATGGTGCCATATGCAAAAATCATAACCAGATCTGCCAGTTCAAGGAAAACTGCCATATTTCGATAAATAATTGTTTCATATGGATTAAATCCATATCCGCTAATTGCATATGCCAGAACATACGCTAATTGCAAACAGATCATGTCTAAGATTATAAAATCTGTGTGTTTTAACCATCCTTCAGAATCTTTTCTATACATAGATTTTTTTCTTTCCCCTTCCATTTTTTTGTAATCTATTTGTTAATCTACAATCGTCCCCACAATTGTAGAAATTGCCTTCAAATTTGAGTGATTTAAAACTAGATAGGATTATTGCTACACAAAGAAGAGCATTAATCCGGAATATGTTAAGATTTGTTGAGATATGTAATTCCGTCCATAGCCATACCCCAAACACAAGTAAGCAGCTCATGGGAATCACATTTTGAATATTTAGATATGCGATATAAAAATTTCGATATTCAGTTTTCTTTTTCTTTTCATTCCCATTAATATGTACTGGGGTATCCATCGTACACTTTCGTTTTGATATTCCTAGCATTTCATATCTCCCTTACTGTACCCCCCCCCCGACAAAATCGAGGGCTACTTTCTTATCTCTTTTTTCTCATTTATGTCTTATATTTTTCTTCAACGACAAATAACCTGTGAACGTCTTTCGAGGGACATTCGCAGGCTCAGCCATTACCTCCTATTATTTATGATTCTCATTTACTTATTTATGATTGGGTCAAATAAGCATCCAGGAAACCACTTTATTATATATTCCCGCTGGAAATGCGATTGGTTTCCTTTAATGAAAAATCATACTAAGGAACCTAGCTAAGCCAACGAAAACCCTGTAAAATCAAGCTTTTTCTCGGTTGGCTCTAT
>UMAJ01012835.1_pt1 | contig 35971 bp, 29 predicted proteins | sample 1963671 | NCBI WGS metagenome assembly UMAJ01 (sample SAMEA4835912, study PRJEB28245) | human gut metagenome | biome: gut microbiome; material: fecal sample | place: Denmark | collected 2008 | reverse complement strand
CCGACCGCTTCCAGGCCACCGTCACCGCCTATAACGTGGCCACCGACGGCACCCGGACGGTGCTGGATCAGTTCACCCGCCGCACCGCCCCCATCTGCCAGAACGATGAGCACACCTATGTGTATGACCGTTCCACCGGCCAGCTGGAGTGCTCCGTCTGCGGCCACACCGAAAACGCGGCCCAGGTGCAGTACAACGGCTGGGCGACGGACAGCGAGTCCGGACGCAGAATGTACTTCACCGCCGGACGGTATGTCACCGGCTATCTGTTCCTGGACGAGGTCAACTATAACTTCGATGCAGACGGCCTGGCCTATACGGGCGAATACATCATGGATGGTCAGCGCTGCACCTTCCTGGACGGACAGTTCGTCCCCACGGAGAATATCCTGCTGGCCGGTATCTGCGGTGAGAACGCGTGCTTTGTGCTGTACCGCGACGGCCGGATGGTGATCACCGGCTCCGGTCCCCTGTCCACCACAAGCCGCGCCACCGTTCCCTGGCAGACGGCCAAGGACGGCATCCGCAAGGTCTATGTGTCCGCCGGTATCACCACCCTGTCCACCCAGTGCTTCTACTACTGCTCCATGATGACGGACCTCATCTTCGAAAGCGGCAGCCAGCTGACCACCATTTCCGGCTCCGCCTTCAATGGATGCTCCCGCCTGGTCCGCATCAATCTGGAGGAATGCACGAAGCTGAACCTGATCAGCGGCTCGGCCTTCTATGACTGCCGCTCCCTGACGTCCATTGTGCTGCCCGAGGGCCTGCAGACCATCAACGGCCGCGCCTTTGCCCGCTGCACGTCTCTTAACAGCGTGTATCTGCCGGATGGGATCAGCTTCATCTCCTCCACGGCGTTCCAGGGCTGCGGCGGCGTGGTCCTCAGCGTGGCCTACAACAGCTACGCCAAGCAGTATGCCATCCGCAACGGCATTGCCTATGTGGAGCGGGCCGCCACGGTCATCGCCTCCGGCAGCTGCGGCGCAGGCGCTTCCTGGGAGCTGTATGGCGACGGCGTCCTGAATATCAAGGGCAGCGGCGCTCTCACCAGCCCCAAGGCAGCCTCCGGCATCGCCTGGTATACCTATCGCCACATGATCCGCGCGGTCCATGTGGACGCCGGTATCACCAACCTGCCTGACTTCGCCTTCTATGGCTGCTCCGCTCTGGAGACGGTAAGCTTTGCCGAGGGCAGCCAGCTGACCACCATCGGCGGCTCCGCCCTGCGCGGCTGCTCCGCCCTGACGGAGGTCACCCTGCCCCGGCATGTGCAGACCATCTACGGCAACGCCTTCCGCAACTGCTCCAGCCTCACCTCCGTCTATCTGCCGGACAGCGTGTCCTATCTGGCTGCATCCACGTTCCAGGGCTGCGGCCAGGTGGTCCTCAGCGTGGGCTACAACAGCTATGCCAAGGACTTTGCCGCGCGCAACGGCATCCGGTATGTGGAGCGTCAGCCTGAGATCATCGCCTCCGGCTCCTGCGGCGCAGGCGCTTCCTGGGAGCTGTACAGCGACGGCGTCCTGCATATCAAGGGCAGCGGCGCTCTCAGCAATCCCAAGGTTTCCAGCGCCACCGCCTGGTATGCCTATCGCCACATGATCCGCGTGGTCCATGTGGACGCCGGCATCACCAACCTGCCTGACTTCGCCTTCTTCGGCTGCTCCGCTCTGGAGACGGTAAGCTTTGCCGAGGGCAGCCGTCTGACCACCATCGGCGGCTCCGCCTTCAACGGCTGCACCAGTCTGAAGGAGCTGACCCTGCCCCAGGGCGTCAAGACCATCTACGGCAACGCCTTCCGAGGCTGCTCCAGCCTTACCTCCGTCTATCTGCCGGATACGGTGTCCTACATCACCGGCGGCGCGTTCCGGGACTGCGGCAAGGTGGTCCTCAGCGTGGCCTATAACAGCTATGCCAAGCAGTACGCCATCAGCAACGGCATTGCCTATGTGGAGCGTGAACGCGCGGTTACCGCCTCCGGCTCCTGCGGCGCTGACGCCACCTGGGAGCTGTACAGCGACGGTGCGCTGAGCATCCGGGGCATCGGCAGTCTGACGAACCCCTCCTACGCCGGTGCGGTTGCCTGGGCTGCTTACCGGGAGTCTATCCGCACGGTAGAGATCGCGGCAGGTATCACCAATTTGCCCGATTTTGCGTTCTTCGGCTGCACCAGCCTGACGTCGGTGACCTTTGAGAATGGCAGTCGACTGACCACCGTCGGCGGCTCTGCCTTCAACGGCTGCACCAGCTTGAAGGAACTGATTCTGCCGGAGCAGGTAAAGACCATTTATGGCAATGCTTTCCGCGGTTGCTCCAGCTTGACTTATGTTTACCTGCCTGACACCGTGTCCTACATCACCAACGGTGCATTCAACGGTTGCGGCAAGGTAGTGCTGAATGTGGCCTATAACAGTTATGCCAAGCAGTACGCCATCAACAATGGCCTTGGCTATAGCGAGCGTGGCCGCGCCGTTACCGCCTCCGGATCCTGCGGGGCCAACGCCACCTGGGCGCTGTATAGCGACGGCACCCTGAGTATCCAGGGTACTGGCAGTCTGACGAACCCCACCTACGCTGGTGCGGTGGCTTGGGCCGCTTACCGGGAGTCCATCCGCACGGTGGAGATCGCGGCGGGCATCACCAATCTGTCTGACTTTGCGTTCTTCGGCTGCACCAGCCTGACGTCGGTGATCTTTGAGGATGGCAGCAAATTGACCACCGTCGGCGGCTCTGCCTTCAACGGCTGCACCAGCCTGAAGGAACTGATTCTGCCGGAGATGGTAAAGACGGTCTATGGCAATGCCTTCCGTGGTTGTACCAGTTTGACGTCTGTTTATCTGCCGGACGGGCTGAGCTATATGACCAATAATGCCTTTGCGGGCTGCGGTAATGTAGTTCTCAGCGTTGCCGCCGGAAGCTATGCGGAGCAATGGGCACAGGCCAATCATATTGCCTATACTGCCCGATAACTGATATTTAATATACAAAGGCCGTCCAGCGAAAGCTGGACGGCCTTTGTATCGAAGAAGCCTATTTGCTATCAGGTAAACACTCTGTTCTATGTAACCGTCAGCCCTTCAATTGTGTTGTAACGAGGTTATATATTTTGAAATAGCTTCGGGCCAGGAATCAGTGGCGGGGCGGCTCGTCGCTGCCGGCATCCTGCGCCGGTGCTGCCGCTCGGCCCAAACGTCGGCGGAGTCTGATTACATCCAGGTTTGTCAGCGCCACCGGATGCCAACGGTTTAGCAGCGCCGCCGTGATCCCGGGTCCCCACCCGTATTCCGTATATCGACGCAAGTCCTCCAGAAACTCCGGTGTCAGCTCTGGAGCATCCTCGGTCTGCATGAAGGGTCACCTTCGTTCGTTTTTTGTTGTTACAGTTTTTGTGGTGTTAATAGGCTTTGATGGAGGTTTCAGCTGTCTGTGTCTCCACCAGCTTCCCCGCAGAGTTATACACATAGGCCGTGACCACTACCTGGTACACGTGTCCGTGGGTGATGTTGCAAATTTCCTCAAGTAGTATTCCGCCTGCCGTTACCGTTTCCTCCCAGCGTGCATATTCCACGTTGCTGCGCTTCAGGACCATGACCAGCTTAACGGTATAACCCGTATATGCATGGGTCGTTCCCCGGCAATGGGCGGTTCCATCCTTAAAAACCAGATTGGCGGATATTTCCGAAATGCCCGCATATTGCAGTGCGATCTCATCCTCCAGTGCGGCATAGGCCTGCGCCGGAACGGATACCACCAGGCAAAGTGCAGCCATGACGGCGCACATAAAGGAAACCAGTTTCTTCTTCATGTCTTCTCTCCTGTCTGTCATTTTTCTGCAATAAGGGTCCTGACTGTCCGTCAGGACAAAACGATGCTCTGTGCAATTCTCAGGGCAGTCTCCGCGGAGATGTTATCACTATAGAGCATGACAATACAATTGGATTCCGGATACATCCATGTGATCTGAATACAACTGCCTCTTTCAATCACAGTGGCAAGGGCATTTTGAACCAAAATCTGATATACATCGTCCGCCTCCGTATCAATCTTGAAGATGCCTTCACCAGCAAAGCTCATTATCTGAACATCAATTCTTTGTTCCGCACCGTTAACTGATTTGACATAACATCTTTGCTCTGTCTCATCTGATATCCTGCTTCTCACCAGCTCATATCCCTCCGGCAGCCAGCCCACTTCGATGCCCTGGTACTGAACACCTCCTTCCGTTTGGTTGAATCGGTACTCCGCATGATCGCCGAAGGTCGCCACAGCCCACCGCAGCGCGTCGCTGCGGAAAACGGGTGACACGGCGAACGCAGCCGTCAGGCAGGAAATGACCTGCAGCATAACGACCGCTGCCTTGCTGAGGACCCGCGACGCCGTCCGGGCTGCGGCGCGGGCGTGGCCCCGCCTTACCTGCCGGGAGATCGTCCGCAGACACCGGCGCTTCGCCGTCTCGGAGGGGCCGCCCTCCTGCGCTTTCAGCGCCTGGTTTTCCTCCTGGTACTGCTGCCCCTGATGCTGTGCAACACTGTGCATCAGCAGCCGGAACAATGCATCATTATACTGCTCATACAGCATTTCCTGCTTTGTCATGCTGGTACCTCCTCAAATCCCTCTACACTAATAGAACTGTTGAAACGGCAAAATGCAACAGTTTTTCTAAATTTTTTCCAAAAATATTTTCTTCCATGGAAGCACTATTGTCAAGATGCGATTTTTTTGCTATAATTTTTCTCGGTTTTTATTGCTTTTCTGAAAAGGGGAGAATACCGAATGATTCCCATCTGCATTCAGACCATAGAGAATGATGATGACCGGGACTTTATGGAGTGGCTGTTTTTGGAATACCATCCGCTCATGTACGCAACCATCCGGAAGGTCATACATGACCAATGGACGTGCGAGGATGTGCTGCAGGAGTCTGTCAGAAAATTCATCGACCATATTCCCCAGCTGCGGGAGATGGACGCAGCCTCCCGCACCAACTACATCGTTGTGGCGTGCCGGCATAATGCCATCGAGGAGGAAAAGCGTCAGCGCAGGGCCCCCTTCCCTGTGGGGAATGGGGTGATCGACATTGCCTCCCGGGATGCAGAGAATCCGGAACGGCAGATCTTGCTTTTGGACGATGCCGATGTGCTTTGGCGGATCTGGCCGCAGCTGGATTCGCGGACGCGGCAGCTGCTGGAGGACAAATATGTCCTGAACATGAGCGATGCGGAGATTGCCTCCGCCCTGGGCGTCAAGTCCAGCAGTGTGCGGATGCTGCTGACAAGGGCCAGGAGCAAGGCGCGTAAGGCGATAGAGAAGAAAATGTGAACAAAACTAAGCCTCATATATAAGACAGGTAAGCTGTTATACCCGTCTTATATATGAGGCATTTTTGTGGTAAGAGGGACTCCGTTTTTGGCGGTCAGGCCCGTCATGCGGCTGAAGCTGTCTGTACGTTGTACCGTTGACCGTCTTGGAAATACGCTTGCCGTCGGCGTTGTAGCCGTAGGTGATGCTGCTGCCGCTCTTGCTCATGGATGCCAGCTGACGGCCATGCTGCCAGGCGTAGGTCCACGTGCCGTCGGACAGGGGATTGCCTATGGCGTCGTAGGTGATGGACTTCCCGTTGAACGCCGTCAGCAGGTCCGGCCAATCGGCGTTGCCGTAGGTGTAGGTTGCGAGAATGAAATTTGGATTTTTGTTATTGTGATAATCTGTCAGGCCGCGTTGGGTTATATTGCCGCCATCGTCATAGGTATACGTCCAGACATAGCCACCGGGATAGTCCTCCGCACTGATCAGACGATCATTCTCCTTGCAGGCTTTCTATTTCTGGATAAAATTATTGAAATGCATCAGGAAGTGAATCCCTAAAGTCTACCGGATTTCACGATGTGATAATGATGGCTACTGGTGCAAATATATCACTCAAGATCGTAGATAAACTGCCGAACCTCTGTTCGAATAGACTCCAACTGTTCATTCTGAAAAACCCGATACTTCTGACGGAAAATATTGAAGGAAATGGATGTTATATTTTCAAAAAAGGAGCAAACATTTTCGTCGATTTCGACCATATTACCAAAGCTGTCCGTGAAGTCGATTTGTAAAGTTGCAGTATATCCATCTAGTGGAAGACGGTTCCATTTACATGACATATCTATCCAACGGTCTACATGTGCAGCATAATTCCAGCCATGTGACTTAGATACACCTATGCATAGACTATCTAATTCGGCCTTGAATTTTGCCAACTGCAAACCTTCATACTTCTGAATACCCATTAATGTATTTTCATCTATTTTTCGATAGAATTTATACACCGATTACCTCCACAATGTCTTCCGAAAAAATACACCTGAACGGGTACCTGTCCTTGGGTTCCACTTATTTCCTTGTAAATGAATTCCATGCCCATTGTGACTTGGATGCAACTCAATGGACCTGACAACTCTATTCGTACCTTTGTTATACGAATATTTCACCCCAGGATATCCGTCATTGCCCATTTTGCCAATCTTTTCAATTTTGGTTAGACTATTTGTTGCTTTTCCAATTAGCCTACCCACTCCATAACTCGCTGCAGCTTTGGCTGCGCCCCAAGCGAAAGATTTGACTGCGTCAACTACGCTGTTAATATTGCCATCCAAAGCATCCATGGCAACATCAGTTGCGCCGGATATTAGACAACCCGCAACGGGTCCAACAGCCGCAGTAAGACCACCCGATACAGCAGATACCCCTACTTTAGCCCAGTTTACCTCTGCAAAAGTCTTTCCGGATAACAGTTGTCCGACAAGTTCTAAACCTCCACCGATGACAGCTCCGGCAACAATATTCCAAAAGTCCCCGCCATCATCTTTTCTGTTGACTGGGTCATTGTCGCAATAGGCAAAGAGATTCTTATCCCAGTTGGCTTTGTCGGGGGACGCAGCTACCACGGCGGCGGTATCCGCATTGATAAACCTTCCCCAAACCGGGTTATAGTACCGGCTGGTGAGGTAGTACAGGCCCGTCTCGGTGTCGTAGACATACCCGCGGTAGCGCAGGGGGTTCGCGGTGCCGAGGGTGGAAGCCATGGTGCCGTCGGTGGACATGGGCGCACCCCAGGGATCGTAGGTGTAGGACACCACCTGGGTGCCGCTGGCGTTCACAAGACCGGTAACGTCGCCCTGGGCGTTCTTCAGATAGAAATACTTGACGCCGTTATACGTCACGGACGCAGGCCCCAGGCTGTCGTAGGTGAAGTGCATCCGGTTGCTGCCCCAGGACAGGTCCGTCAAGGTGTCGCCCAGATAGGCATAGTTGTACGTCGTGCCGTTGACGGCCTTGGAAATGCGCTTGCCGTCGGCATTGTAGCCGTAGGTGATGCTGCTGCCGCTCTTGCTCATGGACGCCAGCTGGCGGCCATGCTGCCAGCCGTAGGTCCATGTGCCGTCGGACAGGGGATTGCCTATGGCGTCGTAGGTGATGGACTTCCCGTTGAACGCCGTCAGCAGGTCCGGCCAGTCGGTGTTGCCGTAGGTGTAGGTGGCAATGGTAGAACGGGGCCGGTCTTGATTTGGGTCTATCTTTTCGCGGCGAGTCAAATTGCCACCTACATCATAGTGATAGAGTAGGGTGTATCCGCTTGATAGGCACTCCACGCTGGTCAGACGACCATACCCGTCGTAGCGGTAATCAAGTTCCAAGCTTCCATCGCTTATGTAGGAGATATTTCCCTTGCTATTATAGGAGTATGTGTATGTAGCCTTGCCGTTGTTCCAGGTTTTCACCTGGGTAGAGGTGGCCGACGAGCTGGGGTCCACATAGGTGACGGCGGTGTTGACCACGGGGCTGCTGCCATTTTTAACAGTCAGTCCGGACATACGGCTGAAGCTGTCATATGTGTAGTTGGCGGAGATGGCGCCCTCCGTCGCCTTGGTCAGCCGGTTATCCTTGTCATAGGCGTAGGTGCTGGCATAGGTGCTCCCGTTCAGCGTCTGGGTCTGGGAGGACAAATTGTTCTCGTCATCGTAGCCCCACTGGACAATGTTGCTGTAGCCGTCGCCGGACTCCTCATACCGCATGAGCCGGTCCAGGAAATCGTAGCTGTAGCGGTTGACCCGGCCGGAAATGCCGTCGGTCAGCTGGCCCAGGTTGCTGTTGGCATCGTAGGCGTAGGACACGGTGCTGCCGGTGTCGCCGTAGGTCACTGCGGTGGTGCGGCCAAAGCTGTCGTAGCTGTAGGACACGGCGTCGCCGTTGCCGTAGACGGACCGGCTCAGCCGCCGGTTCTGATCGTTGGTATAGCTGTGGGAGATCAGGGTGCGGCTTCCGGCCTTCACCGCCGTGGTCAGGTCGAACACCCCGTAGGTGAAGCTGTAATCCGTGCCGGAGGCGGTGGAAATGGCGGACAGCAGATCCTTGCTGTAGGTATAGTCCACCGCGGCAGTGCTCTGCTGGACCTTGGTGGTGCGGTACAGCTGGTCGTGGGTGTAGTTGGTGCGGGTGCTGGCCGTCTCGCCGGGAGCCTGGGTCCAGTTCAGAACGCCTGTCTGGGTGTCGTAGCCATAGGTGGTGGTCTGGCCTAGGGCGTCCGTAACGCTGGAGACCTGGTCCCCGTTAGCCGTGTACACCGCGCTGGCGGAAATGGTCTGGCTGCCGCTGCCCAGCTTTACGGTCTTGATGTTGCCATAGGCGTCGTAGGTGAACCGGGAGGTAACGCCCTCCGGGCTTACCGCTTTGGTCACGTTGTGGTAACTATCATAAGTATACGACTGACTGGCCCCACTTGGCAAGGTCATTTTTACCAAATTGTTGTTGGAATCGTAATCATATTTGGTTTTGTTCTTTTGCAGGTCTACCACGCTGATGAGATTGCCGTTGGAGTCGTAGTCATAGCTATGTCCAAACTCCTCTTTGAACAGCTGCACATTGTCGAAATAGACGGTGTTCAGTGTTTGGACATAGGCCGTGTAGATGCCCATTTGGGAGTAGGGCTTGGCTGCTTTGACCACGCCGGAAACAAACTGCCAACTGCTCTGGCTGTCTGTATCCGGATTGAACTTGATAAAGTTGTCGCTTGTGGTGCCATCTGTGTAATAGAATCGCACCATCAGGGCATACATCCGGCGATTGCTGTCGTCCGTATATACGCAGTCGCCCTTGGCCCAGCCGGCCACCGTATATACATCGCCTGCGGCCCCGCCAAGGCCGCTCAGAATTTGATTGCCATACTTGTGCTTGTTGGGGTCACCGGTAAAGCGCATAACCCGCTTGTCCGAGTTCTCCGTGGGAGAGCTGGTATAGGTGATGATCTGGTCCGTACTGGCGCAGCTGGAGTTGGGAGTCCAGGCGGAATTAAAGGAAAAGTCGCTGTTTTCCACCAGGTTATACCGGCTGGGCGAGGCGGTCTGTTCCAGCTGCAAGGCGTCAAAATAGGCGGCCGTACCGGAGGTGTTCTGCAGGAAGGGAAGAACCGAGGCATAGGCGCTTCCGGATGGCAGCGTATACGTCACCTGCAGCCGGGTCCAGGTGTTATTGGCCGGTGCGGCGGTGCTGACGACCAGGGGCTCCGTGCTGCCGGGCTTCAGCAATCCAATGCGGGCTCCGCTGGCTCCGGCTCTGACATAGGCGGAGAAGGTATATGTCTTCCCGGGCTCAAGGGCCCGCACAGCGCTGCTGACCGGCTTGAGGGTGTTGTTCTGAATGGACAGGGAGGTGCGGCCATAATAGGCCTGGGCCTGGCTGTAGCTCCAGCTGCCGCTACCGGTGCCGGATACCGTCCATCCGGTCTTGCTCTCGAGGCTGCCGCTTTCCAGCAGATTGATGACGGTATTCTGCAGCTTGGACGACAGCGTCAGCTGACTGGCCTTGGCCAGGTCCGTGCTGTTGGCATATTGGGAGAACTGCGCACGGCCCAGTCCATCCTGCACCGACAGGGTACTGCCGTAGCGGTTGAACTGCATGATCTCCTTGTTGCCGTTGTGATCGGTAAATGTGGTCTGGTTATGTGCATATTCCAGAGACAGTGTTCCGCCTGCGGTGCTGCCATCGTATTCCTTGATGGTCGCGATCCGGTTAGGCTGTCCGTTCGTGGTCGTGTTATAGGTATACGCCAGCTTATAGCCGTCAGCATCCTGCGCACCGGTCAGCAGATGTTCTGCACCATAGGTAAATGTCGCATTTTTCCCGTCTGGATATCCGATGGTCCTCAGATTATCGCCGCTGACCTGGTAGGTCATAGCGGACAACTCTGTTGTGCCGGTGCCTGTAAAGCTGATCTTGGTCAGGTTGCCGCTGCTGTCATAGCTGAATCGGTATTTGCGGCTAACGCCGTCCGAGATGACCGAGATGTGATCCTGCGATGCGTAGTAAATGGAGACACTGCTGGCTGTGGCCTGGTTATTGGAGAGTCCAGCCAGCCGTCCACTGGCATCGAAATAGCGTTTGCTGCCGCTCTTTTCTGTGATACAGAATTTTTTCGTTCCGCTGCCGGTATCCGTCAGTTGACGTGTAGGCTCCAGTTCATCCACATACAGCCCGGCAGACTTTTTCATAAAATAGTGGCGGGTGCCGTCCTCATCCTCCCACCGGTAGTAGGTAGTGCCGCCTAAAGTGATCTGCTCAACGCGCTGGTTGTAATTGGTACGCCAGCCGTAGCCAAGACCGTAGGCCTTGTTGCCCTTGTCGTTTGCGTTATAGACAGCGTTGATGCTGACGGGCATCCGGTTGCCGGAAAAGCCCAGTCCTGTGTGGACCCACACCAGGTTTCCGGTGTAGTCATTGACATAGCCGGTACCGGCCCGTCCGGCACTGGAAGAGGTATAGTCCCAGGTGCTTTCCAGTCCGCAGTTGTTGATGTAGGAGATGACCAGCATGGGGCATTGCTGCGTGTTGCTGTAGTCAGAGGAATAGAAAGACGCTGTTTTTGTTGTCGTCCCACCCTCTACGGCTTCCGACATGCGAAGCATGACACCAGTATTTCCGGAGGGCTCATACCATTTTTGGGCAATGTTCGTAATATCCCAGCTATGCCAGGTTTGTCCGGCAACGAATTGATAATCTTCTGAGGTGTGGACATAGTCTGCCCGGTTAGCCCAGGTAATTGTCTCAGAGTCCCACATGCTTTTGACCTGATGCGCCGTCATATAATTGCCCGAGATACTACCGGAGCCGCTATATTTGTAAAGTAAAACCTTTGCGCCTACGACCACATCCGCTGAGGACAAAGAGGGGATATTCTTAAAACGAATATAAATCCGCTCCCGCCCGCGGTTGGTGGAATATCCTGCATCCAGAGAAATGGCATCATAGGCCGGCGGATTGCGCTGGGTCACGGTCTTATCCCGGATGGTGAACGTGTTGGATACCGGCTGGACCACGGGGTCCATTACCACGGGATACGCAGCGTCTGCCATCCAATCCTGGGGCAGATGGTACCGCAACTCATAGCCCTTGTCGTTTTCCTCCAAAGTCACTTTGATATCATTGGAGTATGCGTTTTCTGCATCCAGCAGATACGGAGCCGGCATATAGAATACCGGTTCATCTTGGGGACCGGCGTCTTTGGCATAGGCCAAAATACGGTTGTCCTCCTGCAGCTCCAGCCGCAGGCTGTCCGTTTCCAGGCGATAGCGGTAGCCCAGCATTTCCTTCGGGTAGCTGCGCAGAATCAGGGACTCCTTCAACCGATTGGAGTCCAAGTCATAGGTCACATCTGTGTCGTGATAAACATTCTGATACAGGGCCTTACTGCGCTGATTCTTCAGCGCAGCCTCTGGCTGAAGCTGGTCATCGTCTGCCAAAGTGGAAGTGGTACTGCTGATTGCCGCAGTACTTTCGCCTGCGGGAACGCAGATCATATCCTCACCGGGCAGTTCCTCCCCCATGGAGGCGCTGCCGCTTTCCGAGATAGCGCCCCCGTCTTCAAACAACTGACCTGTCAGATAAAAGGATAGACTATATCCATTCCGGCTGACAGTGATCCCTCTGGCGGTGTTCAGTTCGGCGGGTACCGAGACATCCCACATACCGGCGACATTCTGATAAACCGTCTCGCCGTCCCGGGTAGTCGCAGGCAGAAGGCGATTATCGATATCCTTCCACTGGCCATCCTTTTGATAATGAACGGCTGCGGGATAGATAACTACTTGCCGCACGCCGTTGGCCAGCAGAAATTCCTTCTGGTTTTCCTCCCGTCGCTCCAGGACTTCTCCTATTACATCGGGAGGTGTCTCTGCGATGTTTTCCGTTGTCAGCGGCCACAGGTCCCCCAACTCTTCAGCCATGACCTGCACAGGGAGCAGGTATACGGTCAGAAGGAGCGCCAGGAAACAGGACAATATGCGTTTCCACAGTTTCATTCGTTTTTCTCTCTTTCTCTTTGTATTCAGACGCTAGTTTGTGCGTCTACTTATAGAACTGTCCCACTTTCTATTTTGCAACAAAATTCGACATATTTTGCAAAATTTGGAGCAATTGTCAATATACCGCATTGAAATTGAACCTTTTGACTAAGAAAAATGTCCGTTTGAAATAACTGGTGTGCCGCAGACCAATGCCAGGTGTCAACCTGCCTTCGCTGTTTTTATCAATTCTTATGCTTTGAATGGGAACTGCCGGGTTAACGTTGCAATTTGCGCCGGAATGATGTAAACTCTGCTTGTATTATCAAAGCGTCAAGGGAGGACAGACTGCGTGAACTTGGATCTATTTCCCCACAACAAGGCTGCATACCACGCGGCAAGCCGTATGCTGGAGGATGAGGGAAAGGCTGCGATCGTGCATCCCACCGGCACCGGAAAATCCTTTATCGCCTTTCAGCTCTGCGCGGACTATCCGGACAAAACGGTTTGCTGGCTGTCTCCCAGCGCTTATATTTTCAGGACGCAGCTGGAGAATCTGACTGCCGTCACCGGAGGAGAGCAGCCGGAGAATATTCACTTCTTCACCTATGCAAAGCTCATGTCCATGGAGCCGGAGGAAATGTCTGAAATTCGTCCGGACTACATCATCCTGGACGAGTTTCATCGCTGCGGCGCGGAAATGTGGGGACAGGGCGTGGACAGGCTCCTGCACATGTATCCGGATGCGAAGCTGCTGGGCCTGTCCGCCACCAGCGTGCGGTACCTGGACGGCCAGCGGAATATGGCAGATGAGCTGTTTGACGGGAACGTGGCCAGCGAGATGACCTTGGGCGAGGTGATCGTCCGCGGCATATTGCCTGCACCCAAGTATGTGGTGGGGCTCTACAGCTATCAGAAGGAGCTTGAAAAGTATCAGCGCCGCATTCACCGGGCCAAGTCAAGGCCTACGCGGGATGCGGCCCAGGTATACCTGGACGCTCTGCGCCGGAAGCTGGAAATGGCGGATGGGCTGGACGTCATGTTCCGGAAGCATATGACGGATCGATCCGGAAAATATCTGGTGTTCTGCGCCAATAAGGAGCATATGGATGAGCTGCTCTGTCATGCGTCCCAGTGGTTCGGCGGAGTGGACCCGGAGCCCCATGTTTACCGGGCCTATTCGGAGGACCCGGAAACCAGCCAGGCCTTTGCTGCTTTCAAGGCGGACGGCAGTGCGCATTTGAAGCTGCTGTTTTGTATTGACATGCTGAACGAAGGCATCCACACGCCGGATGTTTCCGGGGTCATTCTGTTTCGTCCCACAGTTTCACCCACCGTCTACAAGCAGCAGATAGGCCGGGCCCTGTCCTGCGGCTCAGCCAGAACTCCGCTGATACTGGACGTTGTCAACAATGTGGAGAATCTATACAGTATCGGAACCATCCAGGAGGAGATGCAGGCGGCTATCACCTACTATCGGTATTTGGGCGGCGGCGACATTGTCCAGGAGCGATTTGAGATCATCGATGAGGTACGGGAGTGTCGGCAGTTATTTGCCAGGCTGGAGGATTCTCTGTCCGTTCCGTGGGAGCATATGTTTGTTTGTGCGGCGGCATTTTACCGGGAGCACGGACACCTGAATGTGCCGAAGCAGTATAAGACGCCGGAGGGGTATTCTCTGGGGGCCTGGCTGCAAACCCAGCGCCGTGTGCACAGCGGGTCCGTTCCGGGTACGCTGACAGAGGAACAGGTCCGCCGGCTGGATGGCATCGGGATGGTATGGGACGTCCAGCAGCAGAGATGGGAAAAATATTTCGCTGCACTGAAAGCATACAAGGGTGCTTACGGTGATGTGGATATCAAGAAAGACTATGTGGATCCGCAGGGAATCGCCCTGGGGAATTGGGTATATAACCTGCGGGGTTATCGGGCGTCCGGCTTGCGTTTGTCGTATTTGACGGAAGAACGCATCCGGCAGCTGGATGAACTGGGCTTTATCTGGAGCAAGGAAGACAGCCAGTGGGAAATGAACTTTCAGGCTGCACAGGATTATTATAGAAAGCATGGGGACTTGGAGGTCCCTGCGGCGTATATTTCGCCGGACGGTCTGAAGCTGGGCGTATGGTTACAGTCTGTGCGCTATAACCGGAAAAAGCCGGGAAAGGGCAAGCCCTTGACGGAAAGGCAAATCGCGACGCTTGACGCCATCGGCATGAACTGGACCGGGAAGCTGGACAGGAGCTTCGCCAACGGGATGGTCCACGCACAAGAATACTTCCGTGCAAATGGAGATCTGAATGTCACAAGATCCTGCTGCTCACCGGATGGGTTCCGGTTGGGCGAATGGGTCGCAAACCAGCGCGAACGATATCGGCGGGGAAGCATGCCAGAGCAGCACAAAAAGAAAATGGAGTCAGTGGGAATGGTATGGGAACGACCAGATTCATGGAATACAAAATACGCTATGCTGGAATCCTACTACAAAACGCACGGCAACATATCCATTCCATCGACTTATGAAGAAAATGGAGTATGGCTGGGACGGTGGCTTTCTGAGCAGCGACAAATATATCATGGGAAAAGGGAAGGAAAGCATCTTACGGAGAACCAAATCCATCAGTTAGACTCCCTTGGGATGCTATGGATTCCAAACAATGATACCAAATGGCTTGAGATGTTCCAATCGCTGGTTGACTACGGGAACCAGAATCATAATTTTGACGTTCCTGCTGATTTTGAGCAGAATCCCAGACTCAGACGCTGGGTGCAGAGGCAACAAAGCTTATACCGCAAAAACAGTCTTGCTGCATGGAAGGCAGAAAAGCTTTTGCAGTTGGGGCTGCTTCCATAATCTTATTGTTCTGTTATGTGACTTTGCAAGTCCCCTGCTTTCAGAGATGGAAGCGGGGGCTCCAACGAAATGTATTGCAAGCATAAAAAGTAACTGCTAAATTTAATTTTAAGGGTTACAATATTGCGTGTAAGTGAGGTAGTAAGTAGAGGGGCCCAAATCCCCTTCGCTTGCTGCCTCACTTTTGCTTCAAGCTGGTACCTTGACATGTTCATATCATTCATCAGATACATTCCCATAGCCTCCGCGAGAAGCGGGAGCGATGCAGCTGATACGCCGTGACATCCAAGGAAAACGGACCAGCGATTTTTGTCAGCTGCAAGTGCACAGCGGATCTGTGCATCGCCATGACCGGCTATGGGCACAATGATACGCCTGTCTGGCCATAATGTTGAGCGTTGAAGCGGGATTTGGAACGTGATCCGTCGTAACAAGTGGAGACAGCTCGGAGAGATCCTCGGAGGGGTGTGATTCCCGTGGAGTTGGATTAAGCCGCCAACCGTCTGATGATTTCCTATAGGTCGGGGTGTCGTGGACAAAAGGACCGATTCGCAGAATAAAGACCGGCAGCATATGCTGTCGGTCTCTACATAAGTTGATGTGCCGAATGGGGGTGAAGTACACATGAACCACATATACCTACGGGGCCAAATATACTACGCAGACCTTGACCCTGTTGTTGGATCGGAGCAGATGGGAACACGACCCGTATTAATCCTTCAAAACAATGTTGGAAATCATTTCGCGAGAACGGTTATTATTGCACCAATTACCAGCCGCGTTCATGCAAAATCCAAGCTGCCTATACACAGTTACATTGGTATGATCGGTAGAATGAAATATCCTTCCGTGGTCATGCTGGAGCAATTGCGGACCTTGGACAAACGCCGTATAGGATACTATATTGGCAAACTTTCCGAAGAAAAAATGCGGGATGTGACCAAGACGTTGTGTGTCAGTCTTGCTATCCGTCAAAATGATGTAAATTGAAAATAGCGCTGCTGTGGTAGCACTGCACAACATGAACAGGTACATTTGTGCTGGCATGGGGCGAAATAGAATGTCACCAATCCCTGCCTGGGTGAGATTAGAGCAAGTGGAATGCTAAGCACGCAGACAAAATGCTTTGTCTGTGTGCTCGGCGGCTGTTGGGTTAAAGTCGGAAGGAATTGTTCATAATGGTAGCGGAGGTGGCGACACATGAACGATAAGAATGAGCAGCAGATCGGCGCGGCAATCTATGTCGTGGAGCGCGTATTCACCGGCACAAAAACCATCCAGGAAGTGGTAACAGAGGAAATCATTTTCACCGGAAAACAGGCCGCAAGTTTTGACCAGCAGGATAGCCGCATGGTATAATGGAGCCGTAAATGAGTGGTTCCGGGAAGGAGGAAACATGAGGAACCACGTTCAATTAGCAGACGCCTACTACCGCCTTTCCGATGAAGAACGGAAGTATGGCGAATCCGCCAGCATTACCAACCAGCGTACTATTGTCCGGGAGTACTGCGAAAGGCATGGCATCATCCTGGTGGAGGAGTTCGTGGACGACGGCTTTTCCGGCGGGAACTTTGAGCGGCCCGGCTTCCAGGCTATGCTGGAACACCTGAGAACTGACAAGGCCAACATGGTTATCACCAAGGACCTGTCCCGTCTGGGCCGTGATATGACAGAATCCAGCCATTACGCTGAGCGCTATTTTCCGGAACACGGCATCCGCTATCTGGCACCCGGCAGCAACTTTGACTCCCAGGAAGATAATCTGATGGCACCGTTTCAATTTGCCATGAACGATGTCTATCTGCGGGATACGTCCCGCAAGGTCAAGCAGACGCTGAACACCAAGCGCAACAACGGCAAGTATGTGGCCTGCCCGCCCTACGGCTACAGGAAGGCGGAGCGTACCACCGACCAGCTTGTGCCGGACGAGAACACCGCCCCAGTGGTGAAAAAGATTTTCGACCTGGCCGCCTCTGGTCAGTCCTGCCGCAGCATTGCTATCCGGCTCAACGAGGCATGTATTATGCCGCCGCTGAAGTACCGCGTGGAGTGCCGTGACAACTTTACCGAGCGGGGTGCCCAGCGGGCTTCCGATGAGTGGAACTACACCACGGTCAAGCGCATCCTGCGCAACCGCGTCTATCTGGGCCATACCCTGCTGGGTAAGAGCCGCAAGGTCAGCGTGAAGTCCAAGAAAAAGGTCATCGTGCCAGAGGAGGAATGGGTGTTTACCAAGGATACCCACCAGGCGCTGGTGACCCAGGAGCAGTTCGACCTGGCCGCCCATTTCATGGGGGAGAACACCAAGGCCAACGGCGCAAACCCAGCCTTCCGTCACAGCATCTTCGGCGGCATTGCCTACTGTGCCTGCTGCGGCGCGGCCATGTGCTCTGGCGGCTCCGTCTACAACGGCGAACGGGCGAAATATTGGTATTTGGTGTGCAACAACCTGAGTTCCCGAGCACAGACCCGTTGCCTGCGTGGGGCGCGTATTCGCTACGATGACCTGATGGAAGTCGTCCGCTGTGACCTCAACAAGCTGCTGGCCTTTGGTGAAGATGAGATTCGTACCATCACGGAGAACGCCGTCGAACAGGCCAACGCCTCTTTGGGCGGCGAAGAACCCGCCGTGCAGATCGAGAATATCGACAAGCAGACCGCCCGTCTCAAGAAGATGATCGAGCGCTCTTACCGCGACAACATCGCCGGGATGCTTAGCGACGACATTCACGAGGAGATGGTCAAGAAGTTCGGCATTGAGATCGACGAGCTGACCGTGCGCCGCAAGAAGCTGGTGGCGGGCGAGACCACGGCCAAGGAGATACGCAGTGCCTATGGGCTGTTCTTCGACCTTGCCAAACGGTACACCTGCGTAGAAACCCTGGACAGAGATATACTGCACACGTTCGTTGAGCGTATTGAGATTGGTGAAAAGATCCTGCCGGAGGGCAGGAAAGTCGCTGGGCCGCGTACCCCGTACCGGCAGAGCATCCGTATCTTCTACCGCTTTATTGGGGAGGCCTCGGGAGACAGTCTACGCCAAGTGCAGGCGAATAGAGATCGTGAAGAGACTGTCGGTGCTGCGGGAGCTTTTTGAGGTGGATACACATCCTCCTCGCTGGCAGCCTCCATCTTGAACTTATCCATGGCGGCACGGGCCTGGGGCACGTTCAGCTTGTTGGTATTCTTGGTAGACATGATTGCGTTCTCCTTTCTTGCGTTTTCAGCGAAAACCGCCGTTGGGTATCGCAACCATAGATTGTGCCGCCGATGCCCCGAATATGCGCCGGGCGCATCTGGTAAAATTTTGCGTTACTCTGTAAAATCTCAAAAAATTTCAGAAACCCTATCGCTTTTTTTGGTACTCTGTGCTATCATGGCCCTGGTTGCACAGAGAAAGCGAGGAACGATCACATGCTGGATATTTTTGATATTCTGGGCCCGGTGATGGTGGGCCCGTCCAGTTCCCACACGGCGGGAGCGGTCCGCATCGGCAGCATGGCCCGGACGTTGCTGGGCGACGAGCCGGTGGAGGCCAAGATCCATCTGCACGGCTCCTTTGCCGAGACCGGCCCCGGTCACGGCACCGACCGGGCCCTGGTGGCCGGTCTTCTGGGCATGAAGCCCGACGATCTCCGCATACCCTACGCCTACCAGGAGGCTAAAAAGCGTGGGCTGGAGTTCACCATCGACACTGTGGAGCTGCGGGACGCTCACCCCAACACCGCCGTGATCGAAACCTGGGACGCCGGCGGCAAAAAGCTGGAGCTTCAGGCGTGCAGTGTGGGCGGCGGCCGCATCCTGGTGAACAAGGTGGACGGCATCGACGTCAGCTTTGACGGCATGTTCAACACCCTGGTCATCCGGAACCAGGATGAAAACGGCGCCGTGGCGGCGGTAACGTCGGTGCTGAACCAGCTGCGCATCAACGTGGCCAATATGAGCCTGTGCCGCCACAAGCGGGGCGGCGACGCGCTGATGGTCATCGAGACCGACCAGCATATCAAGCCCCACCAGGTGGCGTTTCTTTCGGAGCTGACGGGCATTCTGTCGGTGACCTATTACGATAAGGAGGATGATGACGATGTCGCTGGATTCGATGAAGGAAATCTTTGACCGCATGGAAGCCGAGCACAAGCCCTTCTGGGAGATCGTGCTGGAAACGGACATGGACGAGCGCCAGGTGACCCGTCAGCAATCCATGGCAAAAATGCTGACCACCTGGCAATACATGGTGGACGCGGCGGACACCTACACCGGCCGCCGCCGCAGCGTCAGCGGCCTGGTAGGCGGTGACGGCCTGAAAATGCGGCAGTATTCCATCCGGGGCCGGGCCATGTCCGGCGGCTACGTCAGCGAGGTCATCGCCGAGGCCCTGTCCATGGCGGAGTCCAACGCCTGCATGCGCCGCATTGTGGCGGCCCCCACGGCGGGCGCCTGCGGCGTGCTTCCGGCGGTGCTGCTGCCCATGTGCAAGTACGAGGAGCTGAGCCAGCACCGGATCCTGGAGGCCCTGTATGTGGCCAGCGGCATCGGCGCGGTGATCGCCTACAAGGCCTGCATCGCCGGTGCCTCCGGCGGCTGTCAGGCGGAGATCGGCACCGCCTCCGCTATGGCGGCGGGAGCCCTGGTGGCCCTGCGGGACGGCACCGGCCAGCAGATCGGCCACGCCGTGGCCATGGCCCTGAAGAACCTCATGGGCCTGGTGTGCGACCCCGTGGCGGGCCTGGTGGAGGTCCCCTGCGTCAAGCGCAACGTCATCGGCGCGGTGAATGCCATCAGCGCGGCGGACATGGCCCTGGCCGGCATCGAAAGCCGCATCCCCGTGGACGAGGTCATCGACGCCATGGGCGAGGTGGGCCGCCGCATGCCGGTGGAGTTCCGGGAAACCGCCCTGGGCGGCCTGGCCGCCACCCCCACCGGCCGCCGGGTCAAGCAGCAGATGCACCCGGAGTCCCAGGAATTCTGATTCCTGTTCGCAGTATTTTTCTCAAAAATAACAATCCGTATACAAAAGACATCCCCGATGCATGGCATCGGGGATGTCTCAGTTTGTCAAAAAAACCTCGCAGAGTTTGCCGCCCGCAGGCGGCAAATCAATTGAGATCATTTTCGTCCGGGGCGTGTACCTGGACGAAAATTCTTCTCAGATCACGCCCAGGCCGGTGGCGACCTTGCCGATGAAGTCCTGCACGTTGGTGACCATGGTGGTGGCGGACAGGCTGCCGCGGTCCAACAGCTTATTCACCACGAACTCTGCGGCGTCCACCGCGTACAGGTACACCGGGCGGATGGACCCGTCGGGCATTACCCGGAAGGAGGGGGTCATGTTGCCGGTGGCGATGGTGTGCAGCATGGTGGCAAGGCAGATCACGGTGGTGGACTTGCGCACCAGCTCCCGCATGGCGGCTGCGCCCTCGTAGGCGTTGCCGTACACCTCCGGCAGCGGCCCGTCGTCCCGGATGGAGCCGGTCAGCACGAAGGGCACATGGTTCTTCACGCAGCCGTAGATGATGCCGTTGTCGATGTGGTAATCCTCGATAAACTGCGGAATGGACCCGCTGCGGCGGACCTTGTTCAGCACATCCAGGTGGTTATAGTGTCCGTTGGGCTGGGACTGCTGGGTATAGATGTCCTGACCCAGGGCGGTGTGCAGCAGCGCACCCTCCAGGTCGTGGGTACCCAGGGCGTTGCCCGCCAGCAGACCGTGGCAGTAGCCGTTGTCGATCAGGGCCTGCATGGCCTTCCGGGCGCCGTCATCAAAGGCGAAGGCGGGGCCCATGACCCACACGATGTTGCCGTGATCCTTCTCGTGGCGCAGCAGCTCCACCAGCCGGTCATAGTCCTTGGCATAGGAGGTCTCCCGGCTGCGGCCCTGGCGGAACACGAACTGATCCTCCAGCGTCTCGCTGTCCTGGGTGAAGCCATTGCAGTGCATATAAATGCCGTCCTGGCCGTGCTCGGTGCGGCCCAGGATCACCCGCTGGCCCTTTTTCAGGTTGCGGCTCTCCACCACGGACAGGTGTCCGTCGTCCTCCAGCACCACGCAGCTGTCCATGCGGCTCTCCTCCGCCAGGGTCCAGCGGCCGTTGATCTTGAAATATTCGGGATACATGGACGTGCTGTGGAACTCCTCGGGAGCCACGCCGTCCTTTTCCACCGTCTCCCAGCGGGCGTCCGGCGCATTTTTCAGGGACGGCTGGTCAAAGTCGGGATGGTGATAGGCGGGAAATGCAAAAGCCATGGGGCGTCTCCTTTCTCAGTGCAGGGTGGCGTAGATCACGGCCTTGATGGTGTGCATCCGGTTCTCGGCCTCGTCAAACACCACGGACTGCTTGCTCTCGAACACCTGGTCGGTGACCTCCATCTCGGTGATGCCGAACTTCTTGGCGATGTCTGCGCCGATGGTGGTGCGGGTATCGTGGAAGGAGGGCAGGCAGTGCATGAAAATAGCGCCGGGAGCGGTCATGGCCATGACCTTCTCGTTGACCTGATAAGGGGTCAGCAGGCGGATGCGCTCGGACCACACGCTGTCGGGCTCACCCATGGAGACCCAGATATCGGTGTAGATCACGTCGGCGTCAGTTGCGCCCTGGGTCACATCCTCGGTGAGGGTCACGCTGCCGCCGGTCTCCCGGGCGATGTCCCGGGCCTTCTCCACCAGCCACTCCTCGGGGAACAGCTCCTTGGGAGCGCAGGCGGTGAAGTGCATGCCCATCTTGGCGCAGGCCACCATCAGGGAGTTGCCCATGTTGTTGCGGGCATCGCCGAAATAGGTGAAGCGCACGCCCTTCAGCCGGCCCAGCTTCTCCTCGATGGTCAGCAGGTCCGCCAGCATCTGGGTGGGGTGGAACTGATCGGTGAGGCCGTTCCACACGGGCACGCCCGCATGGTCGGACAGCTCCTGCACCAGATCCTGGCTGAAGCCGCGATACTCGATGCCGTCATACATCCGGCCCAGCACCCGGGCGGTGTCGGCGATGGACTCCTTCTTGCCCATCTGGCTGCTGCCGGGCTCCAGATACGTCACGCCCATGCCCAGGTCCATACCGGCCACCTCGAAGGAGCACCGGGTCCGGGTGGAGGTCTTTTCAAACAGCAGCACGATGTTCTTCCCCTCCAGCCAGCGGTGGGGCACACCGGCGCGCTTCATATCCTTGAAATTTTTGGACAGGTCCAGCAGATAACGGATCTCCGCCGGGGTATAGTCCAGCAGCTTCAGAAAGCTTCTTCCTCTGATATTCACAGCCATGATGATGTTCTCCCTTTCTATTGATAAATATTGATGGATATTCTCTCAGATCTCGTCCCGCCACAGGGGCATGCTCATGCACCGGGGGCCGCCCCGGCCCCGGGACAGCTCGGCGCTGGGCATTTTCAGCACCCGGATGCCGCTGTCCTCCAGGATCTGGTTGGTGACATAGTTCCGGTCGTACACCACCACCACGCCGGGGGCGATGCACAGGGTGTTGGACCCGTCGTTCCACTGCTCCCGCTCGGCGGCGATCTGGCTGCTGCCGCCGCAGCGGATCAGCTGCACCCGGTCCAGGCCCAGATAGCCCGCCAGCACCTGCTCCAGGGGTCCGCTGACCTCCCGGGTGGTGAGCTTGCCCTGTCCCCGGCCCGTCAGCTCGAAGATCCGCAGGGTGCCCAGGATCCCCGGATGCACCGTGAATTTGTCCACGTCCACCTGGGTGAACACGGTATCCAGATGCATGAACGCCCGGGTGCTGGGGATTTCAAAGGCCAACACCGTGTCGATCTCGGAGCTCTCGTCGGCGAAGATGGCCGATGCCAGCTGCTCGATGGCCTCCGGCTGGGTCCGCTGGGAGATACCCACTCCCAGCACCCGGCGGCTCAGGTTCAGGATGTCCCCGCCCTCGATCCAGAAATACTGGTCCGGCGTATAGTACAGAGGCACCTGCCCGGCGTAGTCCGGATGATGCCGCAGCACATAGTCGCCGTACAGGGTCTCCCGGTTGCGGGTGTCCGTGAACATATGGTTCAGGCTCACGCCCCGGCCGATGCAGGCGAAGGGGTCCCGGGTGAAATACAGGTTGGGGATCGGCGGCATCAGGAACCGGGCCCCGGTGTGCACCAGGCTGGACAGCCGTCCCTGCTCGTTGGGGAACACATCCTGATACGACACGCCCTCCATGGTTTTCAGCACCAGCTCCAGGGGGTCCTGGATATCCAGCAGATACCGCTTCAGGTCGCCCCGGTATCCCATGGCGGTGCTGCCGGCCCGGCGGATGGTCTCCTCCACAAACCGGCGGCGCAGCTCCTCGTCTCCTGCCAGCACCTGGGCCGTCAGGTCCTCCAGATAGACCACCTCCGCCCCGTTGTCCCGCAGGATCTGGGCAAAGCAGTCGTGCTCCCGCTGAGCGCCGTACAGATAGGGAATATCGTCAAACAGCAGCTGGCCCATGGTATTGGGGCTCAGATGCTCCAGCTCCCGGCCGGGCCGCTGCAGAAGCACCCGCTTCAAAGGGCCGATCTCGCTTTTAACGCAAATGGGCATGGAATTTCCTCCTCTCCAGTTCCCCCCTATTTTACCAGATTTCCGGTCCGATTTCTCACCCTGACGCGGCCCGATTTTTGTATTTTAACCGATGTTTTGTCCCGGTACTTTGACACTTTATTGTAATAATACTCGCTTCCCACCGGGTTACTCTGTAAATTCATGCGTTTTTTGCCCGGCCGTCCAGGTAAAACAGGCCGTTTTTGTACAAGATTTTCTGCGCAAAATGTCCCATTCCCCCCTTGGCAGCGCCGCCCGTATGTGGTAAAATAGCCCCCATAAGGAGGAGATATTCATGAAACAGACCATCGCCCTGCAAACCCCCGGCCGGTCCGACCTGGACCAAAGCAGCCTGTTCTCTTTTGACCAATTCACCGCCGCCCGGCCCACGGCCCCGGTGATCCACCGGGACGCCCGGTTTCTCCTGGTCCGCAGCGGCAGCGGCGTTATCCGGCTCCAGGGCCGGGAGTATCCCCTGTCCGCCGGAAGCCTGGCGGCCATCCTGCCCTGGCAGATCAGCGAGATCGTCCGGGTGGACGAGCCGTTGGCCTGCAGCGTCATCGCCTATCACTACGACACCGTGGCCCGGGCTGCCCATCTGTTCCGGGGCGAGGATGGCCAGCCCATGCCCATGGCCCGGCTGATGGAGACGGTGCCGGTGCTGGAGCTGTCCCCCCGGCAGCGGGCGGAGGCCGGACGCATTGCTGACGGCCTGGCCCGGGAGCTGGGTCTTGCGTCCCTTCAGGAGGAGGGACAGCTGTTTTCCAGTCTCAATGCCGTGAGCCTGCTGGTGCAGCTGACAGTGCTGTTCGCCCGGCAGGCCCTGGCGGCGGACCGCCCCGCTGATGCCCAGGGTCCCGACCACCGGGAGCTGCTGCGGTATATGTACCTCCACTGCGGCCAGAAGCTGACGCTCCAGCAGCTGGCGGACGTGTTCGGGTGCAGCCGGTCCACCGTCAGCGCCCGGATCACCGCCATGACGGGGCTGTCCTTTTTCGACCTGCTCAACGAAATGCGCATCGGCAAAACCGCCGACTATCTGCTGTATACGGACCTGACCCTGAAGGAGCTGGCGGAAATTCTGGGCTATGTGGACGAGTCCCACATCTCCAAGGTGTTCGCCGCCCGGCTGGGCACCCGCATCGGCCAGTACCGGGCCACCTATCAGAAGGTGCAGAACATCTGCCAGATCGAGGAGAGCCGCCTGGGGTACAGTCTGGTGCAGCACATCTACCGTCATTACCGGGAGGACCTCAGCGCCGCCGGGGTGGCCCGGGCCTTCGGCATTTCCGTCCAGCAGCTCAACCGCACCCTGCTGTGCCAGGTGGAGCTGAATTTTGAGGATTTCCTGGCCCTGATCCGGGTGAACCGGGCCTGTAAGCTGCTGACCACCACCCGCATGACGGTGCTGGACATCGCCCTGGAGGTGGGCTACCGCAACGCCAAAACCCTGAACCGGAATTTCCTGAAATACCGCCTCATGACCCCCAGCGCCTACCGCGCCGCCAACTCCGTCCAGTAAATTCTCCTCTCCCCTGCTGCAAAAAACCCGCTGCCGTTCTCCCGGCAGCGGGTTTTTATGCGGCCCGCCGGGGACGTCGGCCCCTACAGGCGCTCTATCGGCGATTCTCTGCCGCGATAATCACCGTTCCCTTCCCCCTTGCAAATCCCCGGAAAATAGGGTATACTGACCCTGGAAAATATATAAAAGGAGCGTGCATTATGGCCGTTTTGAATCATCTGGAGCCCCAGCGTGTTTTTCGTTTCTTCGAGGAGCTGTGCGCCATCCCCCACGGTTCCGGCAACACCAAAGCCGTCAGCGACTGGCTGGTGGACTTTGCCAAGGCCCGGGGCCTGCGGTATGTCCAGGATCAGCTGAACAACGTGGTGATCTTCCGGGACGCCACCCCCGGCTATGAGTCGGCGGAGCCTGTGATCCTCCAGGGTCACATGGACATGGTCTGCGAAAAGGAGCCCGGCTGCGCCAAGGACATGGCCGCCGAGGGCCTGGACCTGGTGCTGGAGGGCGACACCGTTTCCGCCAAGGGCACCACCCTGGGCGGCGACGACGGCATTGCCGTGGCCATGGCCATGGCCATTCTGGACGATGATTCCCTGTCCCACCCGGCCATCGAGGCCATCTTCACCGTGGACGAGGAAACCGGTATGTACGGCGCCGAGGGCCTGGACGTGTCCGTTCTCAAGGGCCGCCGGATGCTGAACATGGACTCCGAGGACGAGGGCATTTTCACCGTCAGCTGCGCCGGCGGTGCCCGGGCCGACTGCTGCCTGCCCGTAACCCGCAGTGCCTTCAGCGCCCCGGTGCTGGAGATCTCCGTCACCGGCCTGGTGGGCGGTCACTCCGGCGCGGAGATCGACAAGGGCCGGGCCAACAGCAGTATGCTGCTGGGCCGGGTGCTGTGCGCCCTGGAGGAAAAGACCGACCTGCGGGTCATCTCCGTCTGCGGCGGTCTCAAGGACAACGCCATCCCCACCAGGTCTGTTGCCCTGGTGGCCGCCGATGCCGGCGCCGTCCAGGCCGTCTGCGCCGAAATGGACGCCGCCTTCAAAAAGGAATACCGGGTCAACGACCCGGCCATCACCGTCTCCGTCCGCCCGGCGGAAACCGACCTGCTGCCCCTGGACGAAAGCTCCAGCCGCAGCGTGGTGTGCATGCTCACCTGCCTGCCCAACGGCATCCAGGCCATGAGCGCCGACATGCCCGGCCTGGTGCAGACCTCCCTGAACCTGGGCATCCTCACCACCGGGGACGACGCCGTTCACGCCTCCTTCAGCGTCCGCAGCAGCGTGGCCACCCAGAAGCAAATGCTCATCCAGCGGCTGGGCTCCCTGATGGAGCGGCTGGGCGGCTCCGTCAGCACCCACGGCGAATACCCCGGCTGGGAGTATATGCCCCAGTCCCCCCTGCGGGACCTGATGGTCCAGGTGTTCACCGACCAGTACGGCTACGCCCCCAAGGTGGAGGCCATCCACGCCGGTCTGGAGTGCGGTCTGTTCTCCGCCAAGCTGCCGGGTCTGGACTGCGTGTCCTTCGGTCCCGATCTGAAGGAAATTCACACCTTCCGGGAGTCCATGTCCGTGGCCTCCGTGCAGCGGGTGTACGCCATGGTAGTGGAGACCCTCAAGCGTATGCATTGACCCGGTGTGTCCCTGCCCTGTCCCGGGTCAGAACCCGGGACATCCCAGGGTGTATCGGGACAAAATTCGCGATAAATGAGGTAAGTTCATGTTTTATATCTGGTGGCCCGCGTATATTGTCCCGGGCCTGATGGTGCTGGCGGGCTTTGCGGGGCAGCTGCTGCCGGGCCGGAAATACCGCAGTCCCCAGGGCCCCCTGGCTCCCAAGCGGCAGAAATTCGCCGACAGCCTGTTTCTGAAGCTGCTGCGGCAGTCCGGCCCGGTCTTTGCGGCTCTGTCGTTTATGATTATGCGTTCTGTGCGGCTGATGGCAATCACTGGGCAGCAGATTCTGCTGTATATCGCCGTAATTCTGCAAATTATCGGGGCGGTGGCCCTGATATTGCCGGTGGAGCGCAATCTAAAAGCGTATTTTGACGACCAGGAGGATGAAACATGAGCATCACCGAGCTGGCTCCTGCCAAGCTGAACCTGACCCTGGACGTAGGGGCCCGCCGCCCGGACGGGTACCACGAGGTCACCTCCGTCATGCAGAGCGCCGCTCTATATGACGTTGTAACGCTGGAAACCGTTGAAACAGACGATATTGCGGTGGAATGCCCCGGCACCGACCTGCCCACCGGGCCGGACAACCTGGCCTGGAAAGCGGCGGACGTCTTTTTTCAGGAGACAAATATCCCCCATACAGGGATTATCATCCGATTGGAGAAGAAGATCCCCTCCCAGGCCGGTCTTGGAGGCGGCAGCAGTGACGCCGCCTCCGTATTGCGGGGCATGAGACGTTTATTCAGCATCAATGTGTCCGATGAAGCGTTAGAAACCATGGCCGCCCGGGTGGGCAGCGACGTTCCCTACTGTGTCCGGGGCGGAACCGCCCTGGCCCGGGGCCGGGGCGAACGGCTTACCGCTCTTTTGCCGCTTCCTATGTGCTGGTTCGTTATTGTGAAGCCCCCGGTGGCCCACTCCACCGCCGTGATGTTCCGGAAGCTGGACGAGATCGCCATTGCAAACCGCCCGGATTCCGATGCCATGGCCAAAGCACTGGAAATTGGCGACCTGGCGCATATTTGCCGTCTGGTGGGGAACGTTTTTGAGCAGGCCCTGCCGGAGGACAGTGAGGTTTTCACCATTCGCCGCCAGCTTTCCCGTCTGGGAGCCGACGCCGCGTGCATGACCGGCTCCGGTTCCGCCGTGATGGGGCTGTTCCGCCGGGAGGAAACCGCCCGGCTGGCCGCCCGGGAGCTGGAAAAATCCTATCCCCTGACTTTTTTGGCCCCCCGGCTGTGAAACCGGTATAAAATACGAAAACGCCGTCCATACTGTAGGAAATTCCTGCATAGGACGGTGTTTTTGTATGAAAAAATCACATTTCCGATACTGGGAGCTGGCGCTGCTGCTGGCCCTGGCCGTGACCATTCTGTGGGGGGCGGCTTCCCTGGGGCAGCAGGAGGAGCTGGGCCGGAAGGTCATCCGCCTCCACGTCATCGCCAACTCCGACTCCCCGGAGGACCAGGCCCTGAAGCTGCGGGTCCGGGACCGGGTGCTGGCCCGGGCCCAGGAAATTCTGGAGCAGTCGGCGGACATGGAGCAGGCGGAGCAGGCCCTGACCGCCGCCTTGCCGGAGCTGACCCGGGAGGCCCGGGAAACCCTGGCGGCAGAGGGCTGCGCCCAGCCGGTCCAGACCCGGCTGGAGCCGGCGGAGTTCCCCACCAAGGACTATGACGGCTTCTCCCTGCCCGCCGGGAAATACCTGGCCCTGCGGGTGATCATCGGCCAGGGAGCGGGGCAGAACTGGTGGTGCGTGGTGTTTCCGCCTCTGTGCACCGCCGCCGCCTGCCAGTGGCAGGACGCGGGACGGGCCGCCGGGTTGGAGGAGGATGACCTGTCCCTGATGGCGGAGGAGGACGCCGGGTACGAGCTCCGGTTCCGGTCGGTGGAGCTGTGGGAAATGCTGCGCCAGTGGCTGGGGAAATAAGGGGGCGGATACATCTGGTCTTAGGGGCGGGGCAGAGCCCACGCCCCTGCACAGCAGCCATCGGCGAAGGGCCAGCAATGCTCCGACGCCCGGCAGGAGGAAGTCTGCCGGGCGTCGGAGCAAAGTGTATGTGTGGAGGGTAATTGTGTGGTAAGAGGGGGGGCTTATTCGCCGCAGAGCTTCTTCAGCCGGGCCAGGCGGCGGTCGGTGAACTCCTGCAGCTCCTCGATATCCTGCTCCGTCAGGTGACGGAACTTCTTGAAGCGGGTGACAAACTCCTTGACGGGCTTGGGGTTCTTCACGTCCACGGACATCTTGAACACGCCGTTTTCCACCTCGTACAGGGGGGCGAAGTTGGTCTCCACCGCCAGGCGGGCCACCTCGATGCTCTCATCGGACTTGCAGCCCCAGCCGGTGACGCAGGGATTGTACACATGCAGGTACACCAGGCCGTTGTCCACGGCCATGGCCTTCTCCAGCTTGCGGACCATATCGGGGATATAGGCGGGGCTCATGGTGGCCATATAGGGCACATCGTGCATGGCCATGATCATGGGGAAGTCCTTCTTGTTCTGCTTCTTGCCGCCGTGGCCGTTGATAACGGGGGTGGTGGAGGTCCAGGCACCCTTGGTGGTGGAGCCGCTGCGCTGATAACCGGTGTTCATGTAGCCCTCGTTATCATAGCAGATATAGATGATCTTGTCGCCGCGCTCCGCCGCTCCGGACAGGCACTGCATGCCGGCGTCCACGGAGGCGCCGTCGCCGGCGAAGGCCACCACATTGACCTTGCGGCCGATGCGCTCATAGTGCATCTTGATACCGGCCAGCATGGAGGCCACATTGTCCAGCAGGGGGAAGAACACGGGGGTCTTGGCGCCGGACTCCTTGTCCCAGCCCACGACGCCCACGCCGCCCATGCATCCGGGAGGCACGGCGAAGATGGTGTTGGGGCCCAGCACCTTCATGCAGGTGCGCAGAGTCAGCTCCACGTTGCAGCCCACGCAGGCGGATACGCCCGGGGAGATCTGGTCCTCATAGGTTGCCAGCTTTTCAATAACATTCATGACAGTTCCTCCTTACAGACCCATGACCTCGCGGTTGAGCCAGACCGTGTCGTGCTTGCCGGTCTTGCCGTCCTGAGCGATGATCTTGTCGATGGCATAGTCGATATGGGTGGCGGTGATGTCCTCGCCGCCGAGACCGGCGATAAAGGGAACGTTGGGGACGAAGGATGCAGCCCGGTTCATGGAGGCGCAGATCTCCTCATAGATGATGCCGGTGTTCCAGCCGAAGGACACGTTGCGGTCCACCACGCCGAAGGCCCGCTTGCCGGAGAGCACCTTGGCCACCCGGTCGCAGGGGAAGGGACGGACCATGCGCATCTTCAGCAGGCCCACCTTCTTGCCGTCGGCCCGGGCCTTGTCCACCCGGTCCTTGGCAACGCCGGTCATGGAGCCCATGGTGACGATGACGTAATCCGCGTCGTCGCAGCGGTACTCCTCCACGGCGCCGCCGTAGCTGCGGCCGAACTTCTCGCCGTACACCTTGTCCAGCTCCTCCAGGAGCTTCAGGGCGTTCTGCTGGCCCATCATGTGCTTGAGGCGGTACTCGGTCAGCAGGTTGCCGTTGGTCAGGGGGTCAACGGCCATGGGACGCTGGGGATCCAGGATGATGTGCTCGGGCACATACTTGGGCAGGAACTCGTCCACCTGCTCCTGGGTGGGAATCTCCACCCGCTCGGACATGTGGGACAGATAGAAGCCGTCGAAGCAGACGTTGATGGGCAGCAGGACATTCTTGTCCTCGGCAATGCGGTAGGCCATGATCATGGTGTCCAGAATCTCCTGGTTGTCCTCCACATAGATCTGCAGCCAGCCGGCGTCACGGACGGTCAGGGAGTCCTGGGGACCGCCCCACAGGGTCTGGGGAGAGATCATCTCGCGGTTGGCCACGGCCATGACCACCGGCAGACGCAGGGTGGAGGCCCGGAAATAGGGCTCATACATCAGGGACAGGCCCTGGGAGGCGCTGGCGGTGAACACGCGGGAGCCGGCCAGGGACGCACCGGTGACAACGCTCATGGCGGACAGCTCGCTCTCCACCTCGCTGACGCTGCTGTCCAGCTTGCCGCCGGTGACGAAGTCGGCCAGATACTCCACGATGGGAGTCTGGGGGGTGATGGGATAGGCGGCGATGATATCGGGACGGCACAGTGCCGCGCCGATGGCGGCAGCCATATTTCCGTTGATGACCTGAATGTCAGCCATTAGTTCTCCTCCTTTACCGGCTGCATGGTGATGGCGCCCTTCTTGCACTCGTGGGCACAGATACCGCAGCCCTTGCAGTAATCGTAGCAGATCTCGAACGAACCGTCCTCGTGGCGGCGGATGGAGTTAACGGGACAGTACATCAGGCACATGCCGCACTTGACGCACTTGTCGGTGTCCATCACGGGCTTGCGGGTCCGCCATTTACCGGTCTGGATAATGTGCAGGCCCTCCGGTCCGATGGGGACGATGTAATCACTGATAAATTTCATGGTGTTCCTCCCCTTATTCAAACGTGTACAGCTTCACTTCGTTATAGCCGCGGCGGAAGGTCTCCACGTTCTTCTCGCCGAAGAAGCGGCAGATGACCTTTTCCAGCTCGTCCTTGTCCACCCAGCCGGTGGCACGGACGAAGGCGCCCAGCATGATGGTGTTGGTGATGGGACGGCCCAGCATCTCCAGGGCGATGGAGGTGGCGTCCAGCCAGGCCACGGTCTTGACGTTGGGATTTTTCACCAGGTCCGCGCCGTTTTCGGCCTTGGTGTTGACAATGAAATAGGAGTTCTCCGTCAGGCCGTCGAACACCGGGGCGGAGATCAGCAGGCTGGGATCCAGCACCAGGGTGCAGTTGGGATGATAGACCTGGTTCTTGGGACGGATCTTCTCATCGCCCAGGCGCACATAGGACGTGACCGGCGCGCCCTGGCGCTCGAAGCCGAAAAACGGGATGGAATTGCCGTATTTTCCACTGGCTACCGCAGCGTGGACCAGCATTTCGCCGGCCTTCACCGTGCCCAGACCGCCGATGCCGTGGAGTCTGATTTCTTTCATATCGCTACGCTCCTTCATATTCCGCATGTGCGGCGTTTTACTTTTTCATGACCACCATGGCGTCCACGGCGGTGGCCGGACGGCCGTCGCCATAGAGCATCAGGGGATTGATGTCCACCTCGGTGATCTCCGGGTGCTCCTCCACCAGGCGGGACAGGCACATCAGGGCCTCCACGATCTCCTCCCGGCGGTACTGCTGGCCCCGCAGGCCCTGGCAGGCCTTGGCCAGCGGCGTTTCATCGATCATATCCTCGGCATCCTGGCGGGTGATAGGCAGCACACGCAGGGACACCGCGTGCAGCAGCTCCACCAGCACGCCGCCCAGGCCCGCCATGATCACATGGCCGAACTGGGGATCCGTGCTGACGCCCAGCAGGACCTCGAAGCCCTTGGGCAGCATCTGCTCGGCCAGAACGCCCTGGACCCGGGCCCCGGGGGCATTTTGGGCGGCGTTGGCCATGATGGTGTCGTAGGCGGCCTGCATGCCGTCCACGTCCGTGACGTTCAGCACCACGCAGCCCACGTCGGTTTTGTGGAGAATGTCATCGGACAGGACCTTCATGGCCACGGGGAAGCCCAGCTGACGGGAGGCGGCCTCGAAGGCGGCCCGGTCGGGCTTGTCCAGCAGCACGGAGGCCACCATCCGCACGCCGCAGGAGGACAGAAGGCTGCTGCTGTCGCGCTCGTTCAGAGCGACGGTATTCTTTTCAGACATGGCTCAGTCCTCCTTCTGCCGCCGGCGAAAGGCGGCGTAATTGCACATATTCTTCGCTGCCAGGACGGCCTTGTCCGGGGCGTCGAAGGTACACAGGCCCGCCTGCTCCATGATGCGCCGGGCCGGAGAGGTATAAGCGCCGGCCATGACGCAGTAGAACACAGGCTTTTCCTGGGCCTGGGGGGTGGTTTCGGTCATCTTCACCAGCTCACGGGCCAGTTCCTCCTGGGGCAGGAAGGTGGGCACCACCGTGATGAACACCACGGCGTCCACGTTTTCGTCCTGCAGGACGATCTGGAGGCCGTCCACATGGTTGCGCACGGAGGCGGAGGCGGTGATATCCGCGTAGCCCTCCGGGTGGCAGATGTTGGCCATGGGCTGCTGGGTGGCGGCCAGGCGGGCCTTGGTATCGTCGGACACCAGGGGCATCTTCAGCTGGGGCCACCGGGCGATGGCGTCGGTGCAGTAGATGCCGGGGCCGCCGGCCTGGGAATACAGAAACAGATTGCCGCCGCCGGGCAGGGGCAGACGGTCGAAGGCCTGGAGGGTGTCGATGAGCTCGTCGATGGTGTCCACCCGGACCACGCCGGTCTGCTTGAACATGGCGTCGTACACGGCGTCGGACCCGGCCATGGAGCCGGTGTGGGAATTGGCGGCTGCGCCGCCCAGGGCGCTGCGGCCCACCTTCAGCACCACGATGGGCTTTTTGCGGCTGACCCGCTTCAGGGTCTCGGCCAGCTCACGGCCGTTGCCGCAGCCCTCCATATAGATGCCGATGACCCGGGTGGAGTCGTCGGTCTCGAAATAGTTCAGCAGGTCCACAAAGTCCACATCGGCCATGTTGCCGATGGAGATGAACTTGTTATACAGCACCGGCTCCACCCGTCCGGCGCCCTCCATCAGGATGGTGCTGGCCAGAGCGCCGCTCTGGGAGATGAAGGTGATGCCGCTGGGCTGGCCGAAGGACGAGAAGGGCACGCCGGTGTCCACGAAGGTGGTATCCACCAGGCTGCGGTTGTCGATGACGCCGATGCAGTTGGGGCCCACCACCCGGATGCCGTATTTCTCCGCCGTGCGCATCAGGCGGGCCTGGCGGTCGATGCCCTCGGGGGTCTTGGTCTCGGCGTAGTCCGCCGCGGCGCAGACGATGAACTTTACATCGCCCTTTTCCTCCATGCGGCGGTCCAGATCGTCCATGACGCTGTAGATCATCCGGGAGGGCATGATCAGGACCACCAGGTCCACATGGCCCTCCACCTCCGCCAGGGAGGGGGAGCAGGGATAGCCCAGGATCTCCGTTTCCTTGGGATTCACCGGATACACCTTTCCGGGGTAGCCCTTTTCCCGCATATTGCGGATCGCCACAAAGCCGGCCTTCCCCGGGTTGGAGGAAGCGCCCACCACGGCGATGCCGTCAGGCTGGAATAATTGCTTCATGCTTGTTCTCACCTCAAAATTCAGGATTCCTGCATGGGGTCAGGAGAGGCCCCACTGACCGCCGTCCAGAATGCCCACCACGGCCATGTCCACCGGGGCCTCCGCACACTTGCAGGCGTAGCGTGCGTTGCTGCCCCGGGTCACCAGAACGAAGTTGCCCTCGCCGCAGCCGATGGTGTCCGCTGCGGCAAACACCGGGCCGTCTGCCTCCAGGCTGCCCCGGTCGTTCAGAGCCGCCGCCTGGACCAGCACGATGCTGTGGCCCACCAGCTTCTCGTTTTTCACGGTGGAAATGATCTTTCCGATCACCTTGCATACATACATGACTCAGTTCCTCCTCGTTTTGTCCATATGCAGGCAAAGCATTCCGTTTATCTGCTTATAGCCTGACATATTTTCGGGGAAATGTCTGTCATTTCCATTACATTTTTGCGCTTTTGTTCCGCCGGGGGGTCAGTGCTCCAGCACCTGGCCCCGCTGGAGGTCGTCGGTAAGCTGGCCGTTCCAGGCGGCGATATGGCCACCCTTGATGGTGGCCCCCGGCCAGCCCCGCAGGGTGCGGCCCTGGAACAGGGAGAAGTCCGAACGGCTCAGCAGCTGGCGGGGGTCCACGGTGCGGGCGGCCCGCAGGTCCACCAGCACCAGGTCCGCGTCGCTGCCGGGAAGAATGGTCCCCTTCCGGGGATATACGCCGAAGATCCTGGCGGGGTTCATGGTCATCAGGGGCACCAGCTTCTCAATGGGCAGCTCCTGGCGATAAATGCCCTCGTCCAGGACGCTGACCAGGTGGGTACCCAGGGTGGGATATCCGGCTCCGGCCTCCCGCATGCCAGAGGACACCTGCTTTTCACCGGCGGTGAGCACGGTGTTGTCGGTGCCGATGGTGTCGATGAGGCCGCTGCGGATGCCGTCCCAGAGGGCCTTGCGGCTCTCCGGCTCACGGATGGGCGGCAGCATCTTGCCGTAGGCCCCGATGGGGCTGTCGGTATCCAGACAGAGATAGGGGGAGGTGGTCTCCACATAGAGGTTGGGGTGCTTGTCGGCGGCCAGGGCCTCCATGGCCTCCCGGGTGGAGCTGTGGACCACATAGGTGCGCACGCCCATTTCCCGGGCAAAGTACGCCGCCCGGCGGACGGCCTCGCCTTCGGCCAGGTTGGGGTGGGTGCGGTTCCAGTCGGCCAGGGTGTCCAGCGGCTGGGACTGCATATCCTCCGTGGCATAGTCGCAGATGGAGGTGTTTTCGCAGTGGATGCTGAGGATGGGGTGGGCCGTGGGAGGCAGCTGCTTCATGCGCTGCATCAGCCGGATGATGAAGCCGTCCTCCTGGTGGGGGTACAGGCCCGGCACGCCGCACATGTACACCTTGAAGGAGTTCATGCCCTGGCGGGAATACAGGGGCAGCTCGTCGATCTGCTGCTGCTCCCGCAGGGAGAAGTGGGGGATCATGTCCACCCGGGACAGCTGGGACACCTCCCGGCGCAGGCGGTCGATCACCGGCAGATAGCTGCCGGGCTGATTGAAGTAGGTGCCGATGGTGGTGACGCCCCCCAGGATGGCGGAGCGGGTCTCGCTCTCCAACTCCTGGCCGAAGGGCACCGCCAGGCCCAGGTGGGTGTGGGGGTCGATGATCCCCGGCAGCACATACAGGCCGGAGGCGTCGATGACCCGGCGGCCCCGGGGCACCTCCGCCGTCAGGGCGGCGATCTTCCCGCCCCGGACGCACACATTCAGCGGCAGGCAGCCCATCTCCGGCAGCACGCAGGTGCCGCCCAGGATGACCAGGTCATACTCCTCACCGCCTCCTCCGGCGGCCTGGGGCCGCAGGGGCGCGGCGGGAGCGGGCCGGGATACGGAGGCCGGCTGCGGCGCAGCCGGGGCGGGCCGGGGTGCCG
>UMAJ01086624.1_pt1 | contig 36454 bp, 34 predicted proteins | sample 1963671 | NCBI WGS metagenome assembly UMAJ01 (sample SAMEA4835912, study PRJEB28245) | human gut metagenome | biome: gut microbiome; material: fecal sample | place: Denmark | collected 2008 | reverse complement strand
CCCGTTATCCCACATTTTCTGCGCGAAGGTGCGCTGGACTAGCGCATCAATTTGCGGTATGTTTTTTCGTGACATCTGCTTTCCTCCTATATCTTCCCAGCGGTAAAAACTCACCCATCGCGGCTTAAAGCCCGGATAAGAAATCTTTTTGTCTTTGAGCCGATTTCGTGCTCGCCCTCAAAATAAGCCAGGTTGGCCTCATTGAAAACCATCAGCGCAGGGCCGTTTCCAATGGTCGATTGGATCGCATCCTCAACGGGAGCGTAGGTCCCGTCGATGGATTCTTCGATTGAAATCACATAGCACAACCTGCCGCACCCCTGTCTTTTCAGCTCCGAACGGATATCACTTCCGGGAGAGAACTCCTGGCGGCCGGTGCGCCTGAAAAACGACTCGTCCAGCTTCCAGATGTATGAATGCCTTTTTGATGATTGCAGAGCGTATAAAGCGCGGTCCTGGCGCGCCTTTGAGAAGTACCTCCGTACAATTTCCTTTTCCACAGCCGCGTCCATGCCAAAGCCCCCTTTTACAATGATCAGGTGTATGCTGTTTCTATTTCAGCAGCCACGGCATATAGCGCTTTAGGTACTTGAGGTTGAACTCCCTGGATTCCTCCGCGAAGTCCGTCAAGGGCTGTAGACTCCCCGTGGCCAGGCAGTCCTGGGCTACGAAGGCCGTCATGGGTTTCCATACCCGCCAATAGTCCCGTTTCAGCTTTTCCGGAGGAACATCTCCCTGAAAGTAATAGGAAGTAGGGCACTTGACATTCTCCAAGGCTTTCCACACGCCATCCATATCACCAGCATCATACCAAAGGCAAGGCCGCCTATGAAAAACGAGTTCTCTTTCATGGGGATAAGATAGAATATCCTGGGCCGTATGGATCGTGTTCAATGTTTCAATAGTGTACTGCAACTGCATATTTAAATCATTATTTGTGCATATATAACGACAGTTCTCATCATATTGTGCACTGGCATTCCGATAAAAATTTAACGAATAGGATGTCATGTCTGTCTGGTTGCGATAATTGCACCACATGTACTCTGACAGAGTCTGGGAGTAAAAGAGAATTTCTGGCAGTGTATATCCAGAACAAAGGATGATCTGCATGACATTTCTATTCACCACGCGAACCCATTCAGTGAAGTCACGAAGGGCAAAAAAACCGTTAGCTTCCAATGTATCCTTCCAGTGCAGTGCCATGAAAGTATTCATTTTCTTCAAATACGGATTTCTCATACATGTATCTCCCTTCAAATTCATTCACTGCGCTATGGGAAGAATGAAATTATCAGAAAATTCCAATTTTCGGGTATATTGACGTATCTGTTGGAATTATAGCAAAAAAACACAGAGTTGGCAACTCTATATTTTACAAATCCACACAGAAAAAAGGCGTATTTTTCCCGGGCCGGGGGCATATACTGAGGGGAAGTTTCCAGGAAAGGATGTATGTCTATGTCCGATTTTTCCCAGCATGTGCCCCTGTCCACGTTTTTGCAGGCCCACCCCGACCAGGGGAGTCTGCGGGTGCAGGTGGCCTCCGGCGGCGGGACATTTCCGGTAGCCGGGGCAAGGGTGGAGGTATACCGGCGGTTCGGGGGTCAGACCCACACGTTTTACCGGGGGCTGACCGATGAATCGGGTATCGTTCAGGGCATCGCCCTGCCGGCCCTGCCCGCCGCCTGGTCCCAGGCGCCGGACACCGCCTCCATCAGCGGCACCGGTTACCTGGTGTCGGTGCGGCACCCCTTGTTCGTGCCCCAGGAGGACCGGGAGGTCACGGTGTATGCCCGCATCGAATCCATTCTGCCGGTGATGCTGGAGCCGGTGATATAAGGGGGGAGCGCTATGCCTGCAACGCCTGTGGTCCCGGAGACCATTACCGTACACCTGGGCCCGCCGGGGTCCTCGGCCCGGAACGTGGAGGTGCCCTTTGCCGCCTATATCAAGAACGTGGCCTCCCACGAAATTTACCCCACCTGGCCGGAGAACGCCATCCGGGCCAACATCCTGGCCCAGATCTCCTATGCCCTGAACCGGGTGTATACCGAGTATTACCGCACCCGGGGGTACGACTATGACATCACCAGCACCACCCAGTATGACCAGGCCTATGTGGACGGCGGCGACGTTTTCGAGAACATCAGCCAGATCGTGGACGACAGCTTCAACAACTATATCGTCCGGCAGGGCAGCGTGGAGCCGCTGTTTGCCCAGTTCTGCGACGGAGTGCGGACCCAGTGCGGGGGACTGTCTCAGTGGGGCAGTGTGGACCTGGCCCGGGACGGCATGAACCCCTATGAGATTCTGCAATACTACTACGGAGGGGATATCAGCATTGTGTTCAACGCCCCGGTAGGGGGGAACGTGCCCTCCTATCCCGGGCGGCCTCTGCGCCGGGGGGACGTGGGCAACGACGTGCTGCTTCTCCAGCGGCAATTGAGCCGCATCCGCCGGAACTATCCGGCCATTCCGGAGATCCCGGAGCCGTCCACGGTGTTCGACGTGCCCATGGAGGAGGCGGTGAAGTCCTTCCAGCAGATCTTCAACCTGACCCCGGACGGCATCGTGGGCAAGGCCACCTGGTACAAGATCAAGCAGATCTATAACGGCGTCAAGGGCCTGTCGGAGCTGTCCGGCGAGGGGCTGACCATCTCCGAGGTGCAGAGGCAGTATACCGAGGCCCTGCGGCTGGGGGACAGCGGCCTGGCGGTGCGGACGGTGCGGTTTTTCCTGGCTTTTCTGGGGTATTTCCTGCCGGAACTGCCGCCCATCCGGCTCAGCGATGTCTTTGACCAGGAGATGCTGGACGCCGTGTATGCCTTCCAGAGCTATGCGGGCCTTCCCACCGACGGCGTGGTGGGCCGGGACACCTGGAACGCCCTGCGGCGGGCCTATGAGGACGTGCTGGAGGACCTGCCGGAGGACTATCAGCAGTTTGCCCGGGAGATTTATCCGGGGCGGTTCATCGTCCTGGGGGACCGGGGGGATGCGGTGCTGCTTCTGCAGCAGCAGATCAATCGCATAGCGGCCCAGGACCCGGATATTCCCACCGTGGCGGAGGACGGCATTTTCGGCCGGGGCACCCAGGCCGCTGTGCTGGCCTTGCAGCGAAAGCTGGGCATCGACCCCACCGGCGCCGTGGGGCCGGTGCTGTGGGCCCAGATCATCGCCCGGGGGGCGGGGTACTGATAATAAAACAGAGGCGGCAGACGAAATCGTCTGCCGCCTCTGCGGCGTTATGGGATCAGAACAGCCGGTCCAGAAATTCGTCCACCAGGGCCATGATGTCCCGGTTGACGCCGGACTGTCCGGCCTGGCGGATGACGGTCATATGCTGATTGCTGGCGGGGTCCGTGATCAGCCGGAAGTCCGCGCCGGGCAGTTCCGCCCGGCGGGCATACAGGGAGCAGCCGCCGCAGGGGACCTCCCGGTCTTCGCTGCCCTGGAGAAGCAGGGCCGGTACGCCGCTCTGGAGGCCCCGGACGGCGGACAGGTCCGCATATTTTCCGAATAGGAGCCGCTGCCCTCGGCGGCCCGGGAATCCCTATGACAGAACCATGGCAAAAAGAAAAGACCCTCAGCTTTCGCTGAGAGTCTTTTGGCAGCGGGAGAAGGATTCGAACCCTCACATACGGAGTCAGAGTCCGCTGTGCTACCTTTACACAATCCCGCTATGTTCCTGACGAACAAAACTTATTATACTCGTTTTCCGGCGTTTGTCAACACTTTTTTCCCCGGCTTTTGAAAAAATTTTCCGGGGGCGGTTTGGCCCGCCCCCGGAGAGGGTAAGAGGCGTTACGCCGCCAGCAGGTCTGCCGACGTGAAATACTTCCGCAGCGGCTTATACAGCAGGGCAAACACCACCAGGCACAGAACGATGCTGGGCAGCATGTAGCTTCCGTTATAGATCAGGGAGTAGATCCAGGGGCTGGTCATGGGCTTGCCGAGGAACGTGTCGGGCATCCACTTGCCCCACACAAAGACGCCGATGAGGAAATGCGCCAAAAAGCGCAGCACGCCGCCGATGACCGTGCCATAGTAAACGCTCCACTTGCGGCGGGACAGCAGGCCCGCGCCAAAGCCCAGTGCCACAAAGGCGATGAAGTAGTCGCAGATGATGGTGGTCCAGTCAACGGAGAACTTGTTGCCGATGAGGTAGGTGATGGTGCCGTACACCAGGCCCGCCAGAGAGCCCCAGCCGCAGCCGTACCGGGCGGCGAACAGGATGATGGGCAGCATCTCCAGGGTGATGGAGCCGCCGTTGGGGAACTCATAGAGCTTGATCAGGCTCAGGATCTCCGCCATGGCGATGAAGATGGCGGCCTCGCAGATCATGCGGGTCTTGTTGATTTTCATGTGTTTCTCCTCTTTGAAAAAAATAACCGCATCGCGGGCCCTGGAGGCGTCGCAATGCGGAAACAAAAGCCATATAGTCGCATTCCTACGCCAGCATTACCCGGATCAGGTTCGAGGGACCGGACGGCGATACGTCTCATCTCAGCCGGCTTGCACCAGCACCCCTTGGATTGTGAGGATATTCTATCACGGCTGTCGTTTTTTGTCAAGCCCTCAGCATACCGGCGCGGTATATGCGTCTATTCTACGCCGGTATGCCCTTCGGGGATAGGCGGGTTTTCTATCCGGATGTGTCCGTTTTATAGGTCCGGGTTTCCGGCTGTCTCCCGCAGGTGCACACCGGCTGGCAAAATCCCCGAAAATCCAACGTCCGCCCCTTGTCAAGTCATTCGGCGTTTGCTATAATAAAATATTATTTGCAGTACCGGGAAAGGGGTGTCCTGTCATGAAATATCAGCAGTGGAGCATACCGGAGCTGCCCGCCGGGGCAGTGGACCGGCTCACCGGGGCCGGGTACCCCTATCTGGTGTCCTCGGTGCTGGCCTCCCGGGGGATCACCACCCCGGAGGAGGCCGCCGCTTTCCTGGAGCGGGACCGGGACCTGCCCTATTCCCCCTTTTTGATGAAGGACATGGACAAGGCCGCCCAGCGGGTGAGCCGCGCCCTGGCCGACGGGGAAAAGATCGCCGTTTTCGGCGACTATGACGTGGACGGCATCACCGCCACGGTGATTCTGGTGGACTATCTCCTGTCCCGTGGCGGCGATGTGGTGCACTATATCCCCCGCCGCATCGAGGATGGCTACGGCCTGGGAAAGGACGCCATCCTGTCCCTGCACGGGCAGGGGGTCCGCCTGCTGGTAACGGTGGACTGCGGCATCACCGGCGTGGAGGAGGTGGCCTACGCCAACTCCCTGGGCATGGACGTGGTGGTGACGGACCACCATGAGTGCAAGGAGGAGCTGCCCCCGGCCTGCGCCGTGGTGGACCCCCACCGGCCCGACTGCGGCTATCCCTTCAAGCACCTGGCCGGCTGCGGCGTGGCGCTGAAGCTGGTGCTGGCCCTGGGGGGCGAGAGCCGGGAGGAGGCCCTGCTGTCCCGCTACTGCACCCTGGCCGCCATCGGCACCGTGGCCGACGTGATGCAGATGTCCGGCGAAAACCGCACCATCGTGTCCCGGGGCCTGGCGTCCATCAGCCGGTCGGACTTCATCGGCCTCCACGCCCTGCTGCATGAGGCGGGCCTGTCCGACAAAACCGTCACCTCCGTGCAGATCGGCTTCGTCCTGGCCCCCCGCATCAACGCCGCCGGGCGCATGGGCGCGGCGGACATGGCGGCGGACCTGCTGCTGTGCACCGATCCCCACCGGGCGGAGCACCTGGCCCGGGAGCTGTGCGCCCTGAACCGGGAGCGCCAGGCCGTGGAGCAGGAGATCTACTCCCAGGCCGTGGAACAGATCGAGGAGACCCCGCCCCAGGAGCGCAGCGCCCTGGTGCTGGCCTCCGACACCTGGCACCAGGGGGTGGTGGGCATCGTGGCCTCCCGCCTTTCGGAAAAATACGCCTGTCCCAGCTTTATGATCCACCTGTCCGGCGGCACCGGCAAGGGGTCCTGCCGCAGCTGGGGCGGGTTCAACCTGTTCGCCGCGCTGGAGGCCTGCTCCGACCTGCTGCTGGGCTTCGGCGGCCATGAGCTGGCGGCGGGCTTTACCATTGAAGAAAAGAACATCCCCGCCTTCCGGCAGCGGATGAACCAATACGCCAGCCGGTTCCGGGGCGGCAAGGCCCCGGTGTCCTGCCTGCAGGTGGACGTGCCCATCGGCCAGGCGGGCCGGGTGAACCTGGCGGAGGTGGAGGCCCTGGACGCCTTAGAGCCCTACGGGGCGGGCAACGCCCGGCCGGTGTTCTGCCTGCGGGGCGCCACGTTGGACCGGCTTCAGAATGTGGGCCAGAACCGGCACCTGAAGCTGCGCCTGACCAAGGGCAGCGCCCAGTTTGACGGCATCTTCTTCTCCGCCGTGGCCCAGACCTGCGGCGTGGCCCCCGGCGACCGGGTGGACGCCGCCTTCTATCTTCAGATCAACGAGTTCCGCAGCAGCCGCACCGTCCAGATGCAGATGGTGGATATCCGTCCCTCCCTTACCGGCAGCACCCGGGAGGAGGAGTCCCTGGAGCTGGTGGACCGCTGCCTGCGGGGGGACGAGCTGCGTCCCCGGGACGCCGTGCGCCTGCTGCCCTCCCGGGACCAGTGCGTGAGCCTGTGGCGGGCCCTGCAGCACGCGGTGCCCCCCGACGGACTGGAAACGGACTATCTGCCGCTGCTGCGGCGGCTGTCCGGGGCGCTGCAGGGGGCGGAGCCCTTTTTGCGGACGGTGCTGTGCCTGGAGGTGTTCCGGGAACGGGGCCTGCTGCAGTGCCGCCGCCTGGGCGACAGCATAAACCTGCATCTCACCAGCCAGGGCAAGAAGGTAGCCCTGGACCGTTCGGAATATCTGCTGCGCCTGCATCAGGCGCTGGACGCATCGAAAGGAGGGGCACGCTGATGACAGTGGATGAACGATACCAACGCCTGGAGGACACGGTGCGGGCCTATAACCCCACCGCCAGCTTCGACAAGATCCGGGCCGCCTATGAATTTGCCGCCGCCGCCCACCAGGGCCAGCTGCGCAAGGACGGCTCACCCTTTGTGACCCACCCCCTGGCCGTGGCCCAGATCGTGGCCGAGGAGCTGCACCTGGACTCCGAGTCCATCGAGGCCGCCCTGCTCCACGACACCATTGAGGATACCTCCGCCACCCACGAGGACATCGCCAAGCAGTTCTCCCCCACGGTGGCGGACCTGGTGGAGGGGGTCAGCAAGCTGACCCGGGTCCACTATACCTCCAAGGCCCAGGAGCAGATGGAGAATCTGCGCAAAATGCTGCTGGCCATGTCCAAGGACATCCGGGTGATCCTCATCAAGGTCTCCGACCGGCTCCACAATATGCGCACCATGGAGTACCAGACCCCGGAGAAGCAGAAGCAGAAGTCTTTCGAGACCCTGGAGATCTACGCCCCCATCGCCCACCGCCTGGGCATGCAGAAGATGAAGTGGGAGCTGGAGGACCTGTCCCTGAAATACCTGGACCCCATCAGCTATCGGGAGATCGTGGACGCCCTGGACGAGAAGGCCACGGAGTACGACGGCTTCATGTCCTCCATCCACGACCAGATCACCCAGCGCCTGGAGGAGGCCCATATCGACGGCTATGTCTATGGCCGCATGAAGCACCCCTACTCCATCTATCGCAAGATGTACACCCAGAACAAGTCCCTGGACGACGTGTATGACCTGTTCGCCTTCCGGGTCATCGTGGACACGGTGTCCGACTGCTATTACGTTCTGGGCATCATCCACGACCTGTACAAGCCCGTGCTGGGCCGGTTCAAGGACTATATCGGCACTCCCAAGCCCAATATGTACCAAAGCCTTCACACCACCGTTATGGGCCAGAACGGCATCCCCTTTGAGGTGCAGATCCGCACCAAGGAGATGCACGAGGTGGCCGAATACGGCATCGCCGCCCACTGGAAGTATAAGCAGAACGGCCAGGGCGGCGGCGACGAGGGCCGGTATGAGTGGGTCCGCCGCCTGCTGGAGAATCAGGAGGGGGCCGACGCCGAGGAGTTCATCCACTCCCTGAAGGTGGACATGTTCGCCGACGAGGTGTTTGTGTTCACCCCCCGGGGGGACGTCATCAACCTGCCCGCCGGGGCCACCCCCATCGACTTTGCCTATAACATCCATTCCGCCGTGGGCAACCACATGGTGGCCGCCAAGGTCAACGGCCGCATTGTGCCCTTCGACTGCCGCCTGAAAAACGGCGACATCGTGGAGGTGGTCACCTCCCAGTCTGCCCACGGGCCCAGCCGGGACTGGGTGAAGATCGCCCGGTCCAGCAACGCCCGGTCCAAGATCCGCCAGTGGCTCAAGCGGGAGCGCCGGGACGAAAACGTGGTCACGGGCCGGGCCTCCTTTGAGTCGGAGCTCAAGCGCTGCGGCGTGTCTTTGAAGGAGCTTACCAACGACGAAAACCTCCCCGGCATCCTGAAAAAGCTCACCTATAAGAGCCTGGACGACCTGTACGCCGCCATCGGCTACGGGGGCATCAGCAGCCTGAAGGTCATCGGCCGCATCCGGGAGGATATCCAGCGCATTCTCCACCAGCACCAGGAGGAGCGCCAGGCGGAGGTGCCGCTGGAAGGCCGCCCCGATGCCACCCGCCCCGCCGTGCCCAAGCGCACCCACAGCGAAAAGGGCATCATTGTGGAGGGCCTCAGCAACTGCCTGGTGAAGTTCTCCAAGTGCTGCACCCCCGTCCCCGGGGACGACATCGTGGGCTTCATCACCAAGGGCTACGGGGTGTCCGTCCACCGGAGGGACTGTCCCAACGCCGACCCGGCCCGCCGCCGTCCCGATGAGGAGGGCCGCTGGATCAAGGTGTCCTGGGCCGAGGACGTGGAGGGCACCTTCCGCACCACCCTCCAGGTGGTGGCCAAGGACCGCATCAACCTCATCGTGGATATCTCCACGGTGCTCTCCTCCACCAAGACCCATGTGGCCTCCATGAACGCCCGCTCCACCCCCGACGGCTTCGCCCTGATCACCCTGGATACCGATGTGTCCAGCAGCCAGCAGCTGAAAACCGTCATGCGCCGCATCGAGCAGATTTCCGGCGTTATGCGGGTCACCCGCCCGGCGGGCTGAGAAAAAACACAATATATTAACCGAAAAGGAGACTATATTACCATGAGAGCAGTGCTGACTCGCGTGAAAAGCGCCTCCGTATCCGTGGACGGCAAAACCATCGGCAGCATCGGCCCCGGCTTCCTGATCCTGCTGGGGGTCACCCATGACGACACCGAGGCCCAGGCCGTGAAGCTGGCGGACAAGCTGACGGGACTGCGGATCTTCGAGGATGAGGACGGCAAGATGAACCGTGGTCTGGAAACCGTCAACGGTGAAATTCTGGTGATATCCCAGTTCACCCTGTACGGCAACTGCCGCAAGGGCCGCCGCCCGGACTTTCTGGCCGCCGCCCGGCCGGAGGTGGCCATCCCCCTGTATGAAAAGTTTGTGTCCCTGTGCCGGGAAAAGGGCATCCATACCGAAACCGGCGAGTTTGGCGCCGAGATGCTGGTGGAATCCGTCAACGACGGACCTCTGACCCTGGTGGTGGACACGGACCAGCTGAATGCGTAACGTATTCCACATTCTTCCGGGCGGACGCCGCTGTCCGCCCGCTTTTATCCTGAACAGGAGGTTGAACCCATGAAAATTGATTCCATTATGGTAGGCCCCATTATGACCAACTGCTACCTGCTGAGCGACGAGACGGCAGGGGTCTGCGCCCTGATCGACCCCGGCGACGAGGCCCCCCGGGTGCTGGACATGGTGGCCAGGTCCGGCTGCCAACTGCAGTATATCCTGCTGACCCACGGCCACTTTGACCACACCACCGCCGTGCGCCCCATCTTAGAGCAGTACCCGGATCTGCCGGTGTACATCAACGAAAAGGACGTGGTGGACGGCCGGGTGGGGGACATGGAGCTGGTGTTCTCCCGGCTGCCGGAGCATAACCAGCGCTATTATCACGACGGCGACACCCTGATTCTGGGGAGCCTGACTGTCACCGTGCTGGAGACTCCGGGCCACTCCAAGGGCTCCGTGTGCCTGGTGGTGGGGGATGTGATCTTCTCCGGTGACACCCTGTTCCGCTGCTCCTGCGGTCGGACGGACTTCGCCGGCGGCGACTATCGGGAGATGCTGCAATCCCTGGCCCGCCTGGGGAATCTGCCCGGGTTCTACCGGGTCTACCCCGGCCATGATCAGCCCACCACCCTGGACTATGAGCGCCGGGTGAATCCCTATGTCCGCCAGGGCATGAAGTAAGGGGCGGGGCTATGAAACTGGTTTTTCGCGGTCATGATGACCGCTACGCGGTGGAGCAGAGTCTGCTGGCCTTTTTCCCGGAGGAGCGGCCCGTGTATCAGGAGCCGGAGCCGGGGGAGGACAACTGGGCCCGGGTGGACCTGCACCAGGGGCCGGTATACGCCACCGCCACCACCGAGATCGCCCACGGCGGCAGGCTGGGCCGGGGGACATCCCGGGCCCTGCTACGGGACGTGACGGACGAGTACGAGCGGGAGCGCCTGCGGCAGAAGGCCGTGAAGCTCAGCTTTTTCAAGGCCGCCCGAAGCATCACCGGCGTCACCCCGGCCTGGGGGGCGCTGACGGGCATCCGCCCCGGCAAGCTGGCGGCCCGTCTGCTGGAGCAGGGCAAGACTCCCGCCCAGGTCAGCCGCATTTTGGGGGACACCTACTATGTCTCCCCCTCCCGCCGCCGCCTGGCGGTGGAGACCGCCCAGGCGGGCCTGCGGGCTAAGGCGGACCTGCGCCCGGAGGACATCTCCCTGTATATCGGCATCCCCTTCTGCCCCACCCGCTGCGCCTATTGCAGCTTCGTGTCCCAGTCGGTGGAAAAGTCCCTGGGGCTGATGGAGCCGTATTTAGAGGTGCTGTGCCGGGAGATCACCGACGCCGCCCAAATGGTCCGGGAGACGGGCCTGCGCATCAAGTCCTTCTATATGGGCGGCGGCACCCCCACCACCCTGTCCGCCCAGCAGATGGACCGGCTGCTGACCCACCTGAACCGCAGCTTCGACCTGTCCGGCTGCGCGGAATACTGCATCGAGGCCGGACGGCCCGACACCATCACCCGGGAAAAGCTCCAGGTGCTGCTGGACCACGGGGCCGACCGCATCAGCGTCAATCCCCAGTCCCTGGAGGACGAAGTGCTCCGGGCCATCGGCCGCCGCCACACCGCCCGGGACATTGAGGACACCATGGCCCTGGCCGCGTCCATGGGCTTTCCCCATGTGAACATGGACCTGATCGCCGGGCTGCCTGCCGACACGCCGGAGGGCTTCCGCCGGACCCTGGACAAGTGCCTGACCTTCGGGGCCGACAACATCACCGTCCATACCCTGAGCCTGAAAAAGGGCAGCCGCATCCTGCTGGAGGGTCTGCCCATCCCCACGGCGGAGGACGTGGCCCGGATGCTGGACTATGCCGACCCCACCCTCCGCGCCGCCGGATTCTCTCCGTACTATCTCTATCGCCAGAAGTATATGTCCGGCAGCTTTGAAAACGTGGGCTGGTGCATATCCGGAGCCCAGGGGCTGTATAATATTTACATCATGGAGGAGCTGCACAGCATCCTCTCCCTGGGGGCAGGCGGCTCCACCAAGATGGTGGACCCGGTCCGAGGCCGCATCCAGCGGGTGTTCCACGCCAAATACCCCACGGAGTATATCCAGCGGCCCGAAAAGATCGCCGAGAACCTGTCGGCCTTCCGGGCATTCCATGAAAATATGAAGAAGTGAAATGAGGAGGGCCCATGACCAGGGGGAAGCAGTCATTTTTAGGGGGCGCCGCCCTGCTGACGGTCACCATGCTTGTTACCAAGGCCATCGGCGCCCTGTACAAGATCCCTCTGGGGAACCTGCTGGACGAGCAGGGCATGAACTATTTCTACGCCGCCTATAACATCTATAACCTGCTGCTGATGGTGTCCACCGCCGGGCTTCCCCTGGCCCTTTCCCGGCTGGTGTCCCAGGCGGAGGCTCTGGGCTGGGTAAACCGGCGGCGGCGCATCGTCTCCGTGGCCTTCTGGCTGTTTCTGCTGCTGGGGCTTCTCAGCAGCGGCCTGATGTTCTTCCTGGCCGGTGACCTGGCCGGGTGGATGCACAACACCCGGGCGGAGGACGCCATCCGGGTGCTGTCTCCGGCGGTGCTGTGCGTGTGTCTGGTGTCGGTGATCCGGGGCTATACCCAGGGCATGGGCGATATGCGGCCCACCGCCGCCAGCGAGGTCATCGAATCCGCCAGCAAGCTGGTGGTGGGTCTGGGTCTTGCCTGGTGGCTGCTGCGGCAGGGGTACCCCTCCCACATAGCCGCCGCCGGTGCCATCGCCGGGGTCACGGCGGGGGTGATTCTGTCCCTGCTGGCCCTGACCGTGTGGACAGCGACCCATCTGTCCCGGGACAAGGGCCGGGACGACCCGGGACAGAGCCGGGATATTCTGCGCCAATTGCTGGCCATCGGGGTGCCCATCACCGTGGGCTCCGTGAGCCTGTCGGTGATCAACCTGCTGGACCAGTCCATCACCATGGGCATCCTGCAGACCTCCTGGGGCCTGACGGAGCCGGAGGCCGCCGGCCTCTACGGGATCTACAGCTATGCCGGGAATCTGTTTGCCCTTCCGGCGGCGTTTATCTATCCGCTGACCATCAGCCTGATCCCCGCCATCGGGGCGGCTCTGGCCCGGGGGGACCGGTCCGCCGCCGGGCGGCACACCGCCGCCGCCTTCCGGCTGACGGCCCTGCTGGCCCTGCCGGCGGGGGTGGGACTCAGCGTTCTGGCCCGGCCCATTCTGGAGCTGCTGTACCCCGCCAAGGGGGCGGCCACCCTGGAGGCCGCGGCGTATCACCTGGAAATTCTGGGCGTCGGCAGCATTTTTGTGTGCCTGATGGCCCTGTCCAACGGGATTTTGCAGGCCTATGGCCGGGAAAAAGTCCCCCTTTGGACTCTGCTGGCCGGAGGCGGGCTGAAGATCGCCCTAAACTATCTGATGATCTCCAACCCCGATTACGGCATCCGGGGCCTGTCGGTGAGCACCCTGTGCTGCTATGCTTTGATCACGGTGCTGAACCTGGGGGCCATCGCCCGGTATGTGCCGGAAAGGCCCGATTATTTCCGGGTGTTCTCCCGGCCGGGGCTGGCGGCCCTGGGGATGGGAGCGGCGGCATGGTGGCTCCGCCGGCTGCTGGCAGACCTGCTGCCCGGGTGTCTGGCCACCCTGCTGGCGGTGGCCCTGGCGGCGGTGATCTACGCCGGGGCGGCGCTGCTGCTGGGAGCCGTGGCCCGGGAGGAGGCCATGGCCCTGCCCGGCGGGGAGCGTCTTGTCCGCTGGCTGCGGCTGAAATAGACGAAAATTCCGTACATTTTTCACGAAAAACAGCCTCATCAGGCTATTTTGCCGATAAGAGGACTTGCAATAGGAGCGGAAATATGGTACATTTTAAGGAGAAAGCGCGATACAACTACGACGACCTGCTGGAGATCATCCGGGTGCTCCGCTCGCCGGAGGGCTGCCCCTGGGACCAGGTGCAGACCCACCAATCCATCCGCCGGGGACTGCTGGAGGAGGCCTATGAGGCCGCCGAGGGCATCGACCGGGACGACGCGGACCTGCTGCGGGAGGAGCTGGGGGACGTGCTGATGCAGGTGGTGTTCCACGCGGACATCGAGCGCCAGCGGGGCCGGTTCACCATGGAGGACGTGGTGGACGGCGTGGTGAAGAAGCTGATCTTCCGCCACCCCCACGTATTCGGCGGCGCGGAGCCGGAAAAGGACGCGGAGTCGGTGCTGGTCAGCTGGGACGCCATCAAGCGCCGGGAGAAGCACCAGCGCACCACCGCCCAGGCCATGGACAGCGTGGCCCGGTCCCTGCCTGCCCTGTGGCGGGCGGAAAAGCTCCAGAAAAAGGCCGCAGACGACGGCTTCGACTGGCCGGATATCCAGGGGGCCCTGTCCAAGCTGGACGAGGAGGTGGGCGAGCTGCACCAGGCGGTGCAGGACGGCGCCAACGTGGCCGAGGAGCTGGGGGACGTGCTGTTTGCCGCCGTGAAGGCCGCCCGCTTTGCCGGAGTGGACCCGGAGGACGCCCTGAACGCCGCCTGTGAAAAGTTCATCCGCCGCTATGGGGCGGTGGAGCAGGGGGCCCGGGACCGGGGCGTCAGCGTGTCGGACCTGACCCTGGAGGAAATGACCGGCCTGTGGAACGCCGCCAAGTAAGGCGGCCCCCATCTGACCCAGGTTTCTGATGCGATATTCATCGCTTTGGGATAGATTTTGACCAAGGAAAATTTTTAGGAGGACTATCATGAATAAGACCGAACTGATCGCCGCCGTGGCGGAAAAGACCGGCATGTCCAAGAAGGACACCGAGGCTGTCATCGCCGCCACCCTGGGCACCATCACCGCCGCCCTGCATGAGGAGGAGAAGGTGCAGCTCATGGGCTTCGGCTCCTTCGAGGTGAAGAAGCGCGCTGCCCGCACCGGCCGCAACCCCAGAAGCAAGGAGACCATCGAGATCCCCGCTTCCCAGACCCCCGTTTTCAAGGCCGGCAAGGCCCTGAAGGACGCCGTGGCCAAGTAAAAAAACAGACCATTCCGGCGGCGCGGGGGTTTTCCCGCGCCGCCGCGTTTGTCGGCAGAGAATCGCCGAAGCGCCGCCGGTGGCGGATGAAGCGAGGCGATTTCGAGGAAGTGCCCCGGCTGTCGGCCGCGACAGCGGCCGAGAGTCGGCTGGCACGACGGTGGGCAGACATGTGCCCTGCCGCGTAGGAACAGGACGGTTCCCGGAACCCCCACGAACCCATTACCCATAAAAGGAGACGCAATATGGCAAAAATGACCTGGCTGGAACGGCGGTATCGCCGCAGCCGCCTGGACTATGTGCGCCACATCACCATCGACCCACGGGGTCCCGGCGTGGTGCGCATCCACATGATTCCGCCCCGGACGGAGGACCCCGCCGACCCGTTTCTTCTGCTTTTGAACGGGGCGCAGCTGGTGCCCCTGAATCTGAGCTGGGCTATCCTGCTGGCCAATTTCATGGACCAGCTGGAGCCCTGGAGCGGCCGGGAGATCGGAGAGCAGGACTGGCAGTCCATGCTTTCGGCGGCGGTGAAGGCCACCCGCCGCACCTATCCCGGCACCGGGAAAGCCGTTCTGCTGGGGGACCTGGAGCTGATGCTCCGCAGCATCGTGGCCATCGCCCGGGGCCAGGAGCCTCCGGCGGAGGTGGGAGTCCTCTCCCTGGGCGAATACGCCGGGCGGATGTCCGCCCCCCACCGGATGGACCTGATGATCAGCGCCATGACCCGGGAGGGCCGGTGGCACTGCAACCAGAAGTGCCTGCACTGCTACGCCGCCGGGCAGACCCTGGGGGAGATGCCGGAGCTGACCACGGACCAGTGGCGGGAGCTTTTAGAGAAGCTGCGCCGGGCCAACATCCCCCAGGTGACCTTCACCGGCGGGGAGCCCACCCTGCGGCCGGACCTGCCGGAGCTGGTGGAGGCGGCCCAGTGGTTCGTCACCCGGCTGAACACCAACGGCCGCCTGCTGACGCCGGAGCTGTGCCGCAGTCTGTCTGAGGCCAGCCTGGACAGCGTGCAGGTGACGCTGTACGCCGCCCGGCGGGAGGTCCACAACGCCCTGGTGGGGGCGGAGGGCTTCGACGACACGGTGCAGGGCATCCGCAATGCCGCGGCGGCGGGGCTGATCGTGTCGGTGAACACGCCCCTGTGCAGCCTGAACCGGGACTATGCCGAGACCCTGCGGTTCGTCCACGGCCTGGGGGTGCGGTACGTCACCTGTTCGGGGCTGATCCCCACCGGCTCCGCCGCCGGGGAGGAGAGCCGGGCCACCCGGCTGAGCCAAGAGGAGCTGACGGACATCCTCCGCCGGGCGGCGGAAACGGCCCACGGTCTGGGCATGGAGCTGGACTTCACCAGCCCCGGCTGGCTGCCGGAGGAGGCCCTCCGGGACATGGGCCTGCACCTGATCCCCAGCTGCGGGGCGTGCCTGTCCAACATGGCCCTGGCCCCGGACGGCACGGTGCTGCCCTGCCAGAGCTGGCTGGAGGGGCCGGGCCTGGGGAATCTGCTGACCGACGACTGGAGCGGTATCTGGGACGGCGAGCCATGCCGCCGCATCCGGGCGGAAAGCGCCAAAATGGAGCACATCTGCCAGCTGCGGCAGGAAGGGGGCTGCTGACCATGCGTAAAATTCTGTGCCGGGCGCTGCTGTGCCTGTGTCTGGTGCTGGCCCTGGGGCCGGTACATACGGCCTTCGCCCAGGACCTGGATCGCATCGAGTCCTACTCTGTGGACGTGACCCCCAACACCGAGGACGGCAGCCTGCGGATCCAGGTGACCCTGGAGTGGACGGTGCTGGCGGAGGGGCCGGTGAGCTGGGTGAAGATCGGCGTGCCCAACGGCAGCATCCGCCAGGAGCAGGCCCTGACGGACAACATCGACCGCCTGAGCTTCGACAACAGCTATATGTATGTGTACTTCAACCGGGACTATGACGACGGGGAGACCTTCCGGTTCTCCTACAGCTGGATCCAGGAGTATATGTACACCCTGGGGGCCGACGGCTCCGTGGAGTATGTCTATACCCCCGGCTGGTTCAACGAGGCCCGGGTGGGGCAGATGACCCTGACCTGGCACGATCCGGCGGGGGTGGACGGCGTGGACTCCCTGGGAAATACCGGCGGGGACCATGCGGCGGTCCTGACGGACCTGGACCACGGCCAGCAGCTGGACTTTACCGTCCGGTACGACAGCTGGCCCGCCCAGCTGGCCCAGGAGGGCAGCCGGGACAACCTGCCCCAGGACAACGACCCGGGATATGACCCGGATTACCAGGACGACGGCGGCCTGGGTCTGGTGGGGCTGGTGATCCTGCTGGTGGTGGTGTTCCTTATCGTCAGGGTGGCGGCGGCCTCCGACGGATATCGGGGCGGCTTCGGCACCCACTATGTGTTCGTCAGCGGCCTGTGGTATCCGGCAGGGCCCGACGGACGGCCCCGGCCCGGCTCCCACGGTACCCGGGAAAAACCGAAACCGCCCCGCAGCGGCGGCTTCGGCGGCGGCAGCCGGGGAGGCGGCTTCGGAGGGGGCGGCTTCGGCGGCGGGGGACACTGCGCCTGCGCCAGCAGCTGCGCCTGTGCGTGCGCCTGCGCCTGTGCCGGCGGCGGCCGGGCCGGGGGCAGCGCCAAGAACCTCTATGGCGCGGTGCATCTGGACCAGGAGCTTACCCGGGAAATGGAGAAATAAGAAATGGCGTGCGCCCCCGGCGCACGCCATTTTTGCGATACTTATGCCGTCAGCACCACGCAGCCCACGTCGAAGGCGATCTTCACGTTGCCGAAGTTATGGCCGGTGCGGTCGGACACCGCTGGCAAGCACTTTCTTGTTCATGCGATGCTCCATCCTTCTTTAACGTGCTTCTTTCGTATGGTTGACGTGCTTCGGCCGCACCCCGGAGGGTGCGGCCGTTTTTCGCATATGGTGGGTTCAGATACCCAGCTTTTCCAGGGCCGCCATGCGCAGGCAGTCGCACAGAATGGCGATGGCCTGCTCCAGCTCGTGGACCGGCGGCAGGGAGGGGGCAATGCGGATGTTGCTGTCCTGGGGGTCCACGCCGTAGGGGAAGGTGGCCCCGGCGGCGGTCATGGTGACCCCGGCGTCCCGGCACAGCTCCAGCGCCCGCCTGGCGGTGCCGGGCATGGCGTCCAGACTGACGAAATAGCCGCCCTTGGGATGGCTCCACCGGGCGATGCCCCAGGGGGCCAGGTGGCGGTCCAGCTCGTCCTCCACGGCCCGGAACTTGGGCCCCAGAATGGCGGCGTGGCGCCGCATCAGCGCCAGGGTGGTCTCCTTGTCCTTCAGATACCGCACATGGCGCAGCTGGTTCATTTTATCGTAGCTGATGATCTGGATGTTCAGCAGATTCTTGAAGTATTCCACGTTGGCCTCGCTGACGGCCCCGCAGGCGATGCCGGCCCCGGGGAAGGTGATCTTGCTGGTGGAGGCAAACTCATACACCATGTCGCCATTGCCGTACTCCGCGCACAGGGACAGAATATCCGGGAAGGGCACGAAATCCCCCTCCAGCTCGTGGACGCAGTAGGCATTGTCCCACATGAGCATGAAGTCCGGCGCGGCGGGCTTCATGGCGGCCAGCCGGTGGATGGTCTCAAGGGAATAGGTGATGCCTGTGGGGTTGGAGTATTTGGGCACGTTCCACATACCCCGGACCTCCGGGTCCCGGATCAGCTGCTCCACCCGGTCCATGTCGGGGCCGGTTTCCGTCATGGGGACGGACAGCAGCTCCATGCCGAAGGATTCCGTGACCTTGAAGTGCCGGTCGTATCCCGGCACCGGGCAGATCCACTTCACCCTGTCCAGCTTGCCCCAGGGCTTTTCGCTGTGCAGCAGGCCGTGGGTATACGCCTTGGACACGGCGTCGAACATCATCTCCAGGGAGGAGTTGCCTCCGGCGATGACCTGGCCGGGCTTGCAGCCCAGAAGGTCCGCAAACAGCCTCCGGGCAATGGGAATACCCGCCACATAGCCATAGTTCCGGGCATCGATGCCATCGGTGATGAAATCGTCGGCGGTCAGGGGGATGTTGTACATCTCCATGACCATGTCCAGCTGCTCCCGGCCGGGCTTTCCCCGGGCCATATTCAGGTCCAGGCCCAGGGCCTTCTGCTCCTGGTGGGTCCTGCACAGGGCGGCGTATTCCGCCTGCCGTTCCGCAAGGGTCATTTCCTGATAGGTTTTCATATGCGCTCTCCCTCTTTTCCCATAGTGCCGTGTCCGGACGGACCGGCAGGCATCAGCATACCACACAATCCCGGAAAAGGCAAATATTAGTTTGCGTTTGTATTCAGCTGCCGATGGCGGCACGGATACCCCCAGCAACTGCCTTTGGCATTGAGATGCTGGTATTCTTATCCTCTCATAAATCCACAGCAACCGATTTCGGACAATTCATAGAATCCCATTGACTTGTAAAAAGCAATGGTTTTCGGCGTGTGATCCGTTGCCAGCTCAATCTGACGAACATGGCGGTATCGGTTCAGAACGGCTTGTAAGAGCGCAGAGCCGAAGCCTTTTCGCTGATGCTCCGGAAACACCAATATGTCCTGCACAAACACGATGGTATGCCCATCGCCCACGGTGCGAATGATGCCAAGAAGCTGATCGCCCTCATAAGCGGCAAGGGTCAGCATAGAGCCCTCAAAGCCTTTACGCAGTACCTCCGGCTGATCGGTGTAGGCCGTCCAGCCAACACTCGTGTATAAGCGCAGAATCTCTGATTCGTTGTATGTTTTGTATTCTCTGATTTCCATATTAAGTAACCTCCATTCAAATTTTATGGAAACTGTTACTTATCTCTGCGCAATCTCATGGTTTATCCTCCTTACTGCTGCGTTTTGGCGGAACACTGCCGGCCATCACAGCTCCGTCAGCCGGTACACGTCCTCCCGGCGGGCGATTCAGCCCAGATGTGCAAACGCCTTGCCCAAATGGGTATCGAAGCCGAGCGCTTGATACATCCCCTCATCGCAGGGGGCGCAGGTGACGGTCAGGCTGGCAAGGGCGTTTTCCTTGCTCCATTCTTGCGCCGCTTGTGCCAGCAGCCGGGCAGTGCCTTTTTTGCGGAACACAGGCTCAATGTAAAAATCATCGAATATCCCGACATCGGTGCAGGTGAAGGTGGAAAAGCACCGGGAAACGCTGCACATCCCCACTGCCCGATAGCCCCGCCTTGCCGCAAAGAACGTGATCTTCCCATCCCGGATGGCCTGGGTCAGCCGTTCCTGCTTTTCCTCCGTTGACGGTGCTTCGCCGATCTCTTTGAGAAAGCCGTTTTCCAGTTTTTTCAGCTGCCAGTCCTCCGGGTCGGTAAGAAGCTCCACGGTGATGGGCGCATCCTCCTCCGGGGGCAGGAGCATCAGCGGTTCGCCCCATTGGTCCGCGCCGTTCTCGATAAAACCCACCGATTTCCAGAAGCGGCGCCGCCGCTTGTTGCCGCCATAGTTCAGCTCCGCATAACGTGCGCCGTGTTTTTTTGCCCAGTCCAGAAGCGCTGCTGCACACGCTTTTCCCGTGCCGCTGCCCCGGAACTCCGGGTAGACGCAGAACTCCATGATAAAGCACTTGCCGTCCTCCGTGGTGAAGATCACCGGCATAGCAAAGCCGATATCCTGTCCGCCCCGATGGAAGAACAGGAAGAAGCAGCGATCCTGCGGCCTGCCGTTGATCTTCATCATGTGGTCACGATACGCTTGACCAAGGAAATATTCCAGTTCTTCCTTGTCGGAGTCTGTGAAAATATCCCGCTTGTGATAGGCGTGCAGCTGCTCCCAGAAGGCAGCAGCATCGTTTTCCGTGACGGCTTCACGGATGGTGATTTGGTTTTCCATTTTGTTTCCTCCAAAATTTTATTCGGAGGGTTAGGAAGCGTGAACCCTCCATACACGATTCATCTTCATAAAAACCACACCTTTCTTAATCAAATTTGTATGAGACGTCACAGCGTGTTTTCACACGCTGTGCGTGCGCACAGCGCACGGGATTCTTGATTAAATTTTTTAATCAAGAATCAGTATCAGATGCCGATTGCGGCACGGATACCTCAATTGCGTTTTGGCGGAACACTGTCTGCCATCACAGCTCCGTCAGCCGGTACACGTCCTCCCGGCGGGCGGAGAGAATGGGCAGCTGCCGCCGGACGCTGTCCACCATGGACAGATCCAGCTCCGTAACGGCCACCGCCTCTCTTGACGGGCACTGGCGGATCACCCGGCTCCAGGGGTCGCAGACAATGGAGTGTCCCCAGGCCACATAGGAGGCGGTTTTGTCCCGGGACGGGGAGGTGCCCACGGTGAAGCACTGCTGGTCCACGGCCCGCTGGCGAAACAGCAGCTTCCAGTGGGCGGGGCCGGTGGTCATGTTGAAGGCCGCCGGGGCGAAGATCACCCTGGCGCCCCGCAGGGCCATCAGGCGGCACAGCTCCTGAAACCGCATATCGAAGCAGATGCAAAGGCCCATGGTCCCCCAGGGGGTGTCGAAGGTGGTGACCTCCCGGCCCGGGGACAGGACCTCCGACTCCATGAAACGCTGGCCGCCCTCCACGTCGATGTCGAACAGGTGGATCTTCCGGTGCCGGGCGATGCAGGTGCCGTCGGGGGCATAGACAAAGGAGGTGTTGTATACCCGGTGTCCCTCCAGCTCCGGCAGGGACCCGGCGATCAGATAGATGCCCCGCTCCCGGGCCAGCTGGGACATGGCCCGCTGGGCGGGCCCGGCAAAGGGCTCGCCGTAATCCCGGAAGCAGGCGTTGTCATAGGGGCAGCAGAACATTTCCGGCAGCACCGCCAGGTCGATGTCCCCGGCGGAGCGCACCAGGTCGCAGGCATGGCGGATGTTCTCCGCCTTATCGGCGGAAACGTGCATCTGGATCTGTGCGATTTTCATAAAGACCCTCCTTATACCAAAACCTGTTAAAAAGCTTGAAAAGCTTTTTTATAGCACCGAAGGTGCGTCAGGTTTTGTATGAGACGTCACAGCGTGTTTTCACACGCTGTGCGTGCGCCCGGCGCACGGGATTCTTGATTAAATTTTTTAATCAAGAATCAGTATTAAAATTCCCGCAGCACCAGGTCCGTGGACCCGGGGCTGGCGACCAGCCGCAGCACCCGGGGGTGCCCGGCGTATTCCCGGCACAGGTCCCGCAGGGCCGTTCCGCCGTGATAGCCGTGGATCAGCCGCAGGCGGTACACCCCGCCGCCGCAGCGGCGCAGGGCGGCGTCAATGGCCACCCGGGCCTGGTATGCGTTTTTCCCATGCAGGTCCAGCTCCATGATTCCCGGCTGCATACCGATCACCCCTTTCCTGTTCCATTGTACCCCGGGACGTCCTGCTTGGCAAGCCCTTTGACCCGGGACAAAGCCGGGATGTCCCAGGGGGAGCTTATTTCTTGCGGAAAAAGGCCACCGCCACGGCTCCGGGCCCGGCGTGGGTGCCGATGACGCCGCCGATGAGGGTGGAATCCAGACGGTCTGTTCCGTTTTCCCACAGGGCTCGGCTGTCCTCCACGTATTTTTTCAGGAACACGTCCGTCAGCCCCGTGTAGCCCAGGAGGATGGGCAGGGAAAAGTCGATGCCGCCGCAGGCGTGGATTTTTTCCACCAGCAGGTTGTTGCCCTGGCGGGAGCCCCGGGCCTTGCCCACCAGAAGGATTTCGCCGTTTTCAATGGTCAGCACCGGCTTGATGTTCAGCAGTCCCCCGGCCAGGGCGGTGGTTTTGGAGATGCGGCCGCCCCGCTTCAGGTACTCCAGGGTGTCCACCAGGGCCAGGACGCACACGTCCTGCCGCTTCTGCTCCAGGGCCCGAGCCAGCCCGGCGGCGTCCATGCCCCGGTCCAGGCAGGCCAGGGCGTACTCCGCCAGGATGCCCGCCCCGATGGCGGCGGTGCCGCTGTCCACCACATAGATGTTGTCATACTCCGCCGCGGCGATGCAGGCGCTCTGATAGGTGCCGGAGAGCCCGGCAGCGATGGTCAGCACCACGGCGCTGCCGCCGCTGCACCGCACCCGCCGGAACTCCCGGTCAAAGGCGGCGGGGCTGGCCTGGCTGGTGGTGGGCAGCACGTCGCTTTCCACCAGACGTTCATAAAAACGGTGTTTATCCATGGTGACGCCGTCCAGATACTCCTCCTGGCCAAAGTGAATGGTCAGAGGTACCACCGTCAACCGGCTGCGGATGTGCTCCGGCACGTCCACCGTGGAATCCACGATCAATTCAACGTTCATAGGACCTCCTGTTTTTGAAAAAGTGGTCCTGAGTATAGCATGAAACTGTCCGTTTGTCAACAAAATAAGCGAATAGTGTCAAAAAATGCGCCTCCCTTGGGAGGCGCATTTTTCGTTACAGGTCCAGGGTCAGGTCCCCGTCCTTGATCCAGCCCCACTTGCGCAGGGGGACCGCCAACAGCCAGGTAAGGACTGCCGGCAGCACAAAGGAGATCAGCACCAGGCCCAGCCAGTCCATCCCGGTGACGGCGGCTTTGATCCCGGCGGCCACGTCGCTGGCCCAGCCGGTATACACGCCGATCTGGCCCACCAGGCCGCAGGTGCCCATGCCGCTGGACACCGCCGCGCCGTTCATCTCCAGCCGGAACAGGCAGGTGGCGATGGGGCCGGTGATGGCGGAGGCCAGGGTGGGGGGGATCCAGATGCGGGGGTTGCGGACGATGTTGCCCATCTGCAGCATACTGGTACCCAGGCCCTGGGCCGCCAGACCGCCCCAGCGGTTTTCCCGGAAGCTCATCACCGCGAAGCCGATCATCTGGGCACAGCACCCCGCCACGGCGGCGCCGCCAGCCAGACCCGTCAAACCCAGGGCCGCGCAGATGGCGGCGGAGGAGATGGGCAGGGTCAGGGCCACGCCGATGACCACGGACACGATGATGCCCATGAAGAAGGGCTGCAGCTCCGTGGCCCACATGATGAACCGGCCCACGGCGCTGGCCGCCGCGCCGATGGGGGCGGCGATCAGGGCGGCAATGCCGATGCCCGCCAGAGCGGTGACGATAGGTGTCACCAGAATGTCGATCTTCGTCTCCTTGCTGACGGCCTTGCCGATCTCGGCCGCCAGAATCGCCACAAACAGCACCGCCAGAGGCCCTCCGGCCCCGCCCATGAAGTTAGTGGCGAAGCCCACGGGTATCAGGGAATACAGCGCCAGGGGAGGGGCCTCCAGCGCCCGGCCGATGGCCACCGCCATGCCCGGCCCCACCATGGCCGAGCACAGGCCGCCGATGGTGTAGGTCACGGCGCCCTCGCCCTTGCCCAGGGTGACGATGACCTCCGTCAGGAATCCGATGTGCAGCTGCTGGCCCAGGGTGTTGAGAATGGTGCCTACCAGCAGGGTGCAGAACAGGCCCTGGGCCATAGCGCCCATGGCGTCGATGAAATACCGCTTGGCCGAGAAAACGATGTTTTTTCGGGCCAGGAACTTGCGAACTGCTTCCATAGCTTTGACCTCGCATATGTAAAAAGAATGTTATACAGGTGTCATGACACCTGTATAACATTCTATCACGTCTTTTCCGTTTGTCAACCGGAACTTTACTCCGCCAGGAAGCCCAGCTCCCGCAGGCGGGCCTTCAGATGCTCATAGGACGCCTCATCGGGGCAGGACAGACTGTGCAGATGGATGCCGTCTGTCAGCTGGGACAGGGGGGCGGCCCCCTCCATGCGGGCCATGAACTGCTCCACGTCCAGGCGGCTGCGCAGGTGCAGCGGGGCGGACAGCTGGCCATAGACCGGGTGGTCCACAATGACGTCCACAACGGTGCAGCCGCAGTCCACCATGGCATTAAGCTCGTCCCGGGTGCCGGTGCCGTCGTGGCGGCAGGCCACCTGGCGCGGCAGACCCGTCTCCCCGGCGTCGGGGATCACATAGCCCCGGGCGGTGGCGGTGATGGCCTGGCCCGCGGCACGCAGCAGGGCCACATCCCCCACGATGATCTGGCGGCTGACGCCAAGCTCCTTGGCCAGGGCGGTGGCGCTGATGGGCTGATGGGCTTCGTGGAGCCGGGCGCTGATCCGGCTCCGGCGTTGTTCGGCGGTCATGAGGAGGACTCCCTTCGGTTTTTCTTCTATCATACACGATTCCCCGGCCCATGGCAAGTTTTTTTCATGAATTTCGCTGCCCTCTTGACAGATGGGCCGCCGGATGGTACACTATGAGCAGAAAAAGAGAATACATTGCGCAAGTGCCTGCGCCGCCGGGTGGGCGGCACAGGAGAATAGTGAATCAGGTGAGAATCCTGAACGGTACCGCCGCTGTATACGGGGAGGCCGCGCACAGGGACGAAAGTCCGTCACTGGGAAACCGGGAAGACCGTGCGCCTGCTGCTGATCCGTCAGTCAGAAGACCTGCTTGCCGCCATGCTGTCCCCGCTGCGCGCCATACGGCGGAGGATAGCTTCAATCGCGGGAAACCGGCCGCGCCAATGTCTATTGGCGCGGTTTTTTTGCAAGCCTGAGCGCGGCACGGCCGCAGCTTTCCATGGGGGCGGGCAGGAGCAGCCACTCCCGCCCGCCTCCTTACCTTATGTGAAAGGCTGCCCTTAAGCGCGGGAATTTTCAGGGCGGACAGGGGCGTCCGCCCCTACGGGCCCTCTCAGTCACCTTCGGTGACAGCTCTCCCGAAGGGAGAGCCAAAGCGGGGGGGTACGGATTGCAGCCGAACGCATAAGGAACGTGCGTTCGGCAGACCCGACGGTTGATGTCGGGCCCACAACCAGCCTGCGGCTGGCTCGCAATGACACCACAAGAAGATTTCCGGTAATGGCCGCACACACGGGATGGCCGAATCAATATTTCCATCAAGAATCCGTATGATCTATCAGGAGGACGACATATGCTCATCAATTGGTTCCGGGACCAGGACCACCTGGTCTATATCAACGGCGAGACCCAGCTGGCCCAGCTGGAAAAGACCCTGCGCTTCCCGGGCTTGCAGGAGGCGGCGGAGGCTCTGCGGGACAATCCCAACCCGGAGGGCTACACCATCAAGGGGCCCAAGCGCACCTGCGGGCGGCTGTTCGTGCCGGATCTGACCTTCGGCAAGCACATCGAAATGGGAGAAAACGTCTTTTTCTACATGGGCGAGATGGCGGAGTGCTATGTCATCTACTGGCCCGGAAAGCCGGTTACGGAGGTGCACCATGGAGAAATGTGAAGCCCTGTCCACCAAGCCCGAGGAGTGCCGCTACTCCTTCTTCCAGCACACGGCCTGCGAGTTTTTCCCCTGCCATGAGACCGCCCATCCGGAGGACTTCAACTGCCTGTTCTGCTACTGTCCCCTGTACGCATTAGGGGACCGGTGCGGCGGCAATTTCCGGTATATCGGCGACGGCATCAAGGATTGCAGCGGCTGTCTGCTGCCCCATGGCCGGAAAAGCTACAGCTATGTCACCGGGAAGTTCGGCGAGATCGCGGAGCTGGCCAAAAAGAACCGCCACACGGAGGAATAATAAATACCGTCTGTATTTTTCTTCAAGAAAACTACAGACGGTATTTTCTTATCGCCCCAGGATGGTCTCGGCGAAGCCCTTGGCAAACAGCCGGGCGGCCCGCAGGGCCTCATCCAGCGAATTCCCGGCGGCCCCCACCTCCACCAGCAGGCTGCCCGGGGCGGCAAACTGGTTATAGCGGTAGTTCAGCAGGGTGATGGGCCGCATCAGGGTGGGGGACTGGCTTTCCAGCTTCTCCTGAACGGCGATGGCCAGGCGCAGATTGTCCTGCCAGCCGTCGTGGGCCACGCCCATGATCAGGCTCACCTGGGCGGCGGCGGGGTCCTCCGCCGTCACCAGCTTATACTGGGTGCCGTTGGCGTCCTGCACCGCGTCCCGGTGCAGGTCCAGCACATAGACGATGGAGGGGTACTTGGCCAGGTAGCTCTGGATAGACGCCAGACTGTTTTCATAGGCGTCGTTGTACGACTCCCCGTCGTGGAGGGTCCGGTCGTGGACCACGGAGATGCCGTAGGCCGACAGAGCCGCCGCCAGCTCGTCCCCCACCCGGACCATGTTGCAGGAGCGGTCCGCCGTGCGGAAGGTGCCGGAGGGGACGTACTCCTGCCCCGGGGGCATGGTATAGGACTCGCTGGCGTGGCTGTGGACGATAAGGACCTGGGGTCCCTGCTGGGGACAGGCCGCGAACTGCCGGTCCCCCAGCACCGCCGGGTCCAGGGTCCGGCTGGATTTGTTCTTGATGTACACTCCGTTGATGATGCTGTAGCCGTCGGTGGAGCGGGGGTCCACCGTCTGGGCCGGGACGCCGTTGTCCGCCCCGGGCTGGGGGGCCGGGTCCTCCGACGGGGCGGGGGCGGGTTTTTCCGGTTCCGGTTCCGGGTCCGGCTGGGGGGCGTCGTCCTCCTGCACCGCCAGGGACCGGCCCGCCAGCAGCACCGGCGACTGGCCCAGGGCCAGCACCGTGGCGGCGGACAGTCCGTCCAGCCCCAGAAGGTCCCCCAGCTCCCACCGCAGCAGTCCCCGGGACAGATGGGGGCGGCGGGACACGGACTGCCACAGGGCGGCGGCGCTGTCCGCCCCGGCTCCGGCCAGCACCGTGCCCAGGGCTGCCGCCGCCAGCAAGAGCGCCAGCCCCCGCCGCAAAATTGCCTGTTTCAAAGCGTTCACCTCTTTGAGACAAGCCTATGCGGCGGCGGCCGGGATTATGTCACGGTTCCATCACCGGGGGGATGTCCACGATCTGCAGGCCCCGGCGCATGGCGTATTCCATGGTGCGGCGGGTGCCGCCGGGCTGGCCGTTGTGGACCGCCAGCAGCAGGGCGGCGTGGTCCACCATATAGCGGTTGCGCCGCTGCATGCAGCCGGGACTGTAGGACGACTGCACCAGGGTCTCGTAGTCGCAGGCCGCCACCAGGCGGCGGTAGCGCTCCTGCTGGGTCCGGGGCCAGCCGTCGGCCTGGGTGGGGCAGGGGATGGCCGCCTCCACGCTGACGTCCCCGTGCCGCTGCCGCAGGGCCAGGGCCAGCTCACAGAAATACAGGTCGCAGCCCTGGGCCATACCGCAGATGAAGTGCCGGTATCCCGCCTCATAGGCGGCGTCCAGCGCGTCCCGAAGCCGGACCTTCAGGGCCCGGCACCGGGGATCGTCCTCGTTTTCCCCCCAGGGGAGCTTGGCCGGACGGTGGCCGGAAAAGCAGCAGCTGACAGGCCGTGCGCGCATGGCATCGCCCTCCCTTCAAAGATACTGCCACCATTATAGAACATACTTTCTATTTTGTAAAGAGGAATTTCTCTTGCGCGCCGGGTGCAAATCCGGTATACTGAGGGAAAAGGGAGGTGCATCCGATGAAGCTGTATTTCAAGCAGCGGTTTTTCTCGTGGTTCGACAGCTATGACATCTATTATGAGGGCGGCGATGTGGCCTATACCGTGGAGGGAAAGCTCTCCTGGGGTCATTGCCTGCACATTCTGGACCCCTATGGGGAGCACATTGCCACAGTGAAGCAGCAGGTGCTGACGTTTCTGCCGAAATTCGACCTGTATGTGGGGGAGCGGTGCATCGGCACCATCCGCAAGGAGTTCACGTTTTTCCACCCGTCCTTTACCATGGATTTCTGCGGCTGGACGGTGGAGGGCAGCTTCATGGAGTGGGACTATACCATCCAGGACGGGCCCCGGACGGTGGCTTCTATCAGCAAGGAGCTGTTTAACTGGACAGACACCTATACCATCGACGTGGCGGACCCGGGGGACGCCCTGTATGCCCTGATGGTGGTGCTGGCCATCGACGCGGAGAAGTGCTCCCGGAACGACTGATACGGAATAAAAAAGTGTCCCCGCCGGGGGCACTTTTTTGTTCATGGAAACGGGCTGTCAGGGGTTTTCCCGGCTGTCGGCGGCGGAGGAGGCGTTTTCGGCCACCCGGCTGGCGGCCTTGGCGTCCTCCTGACCGGCGGCATAGGCCCGGGTCCTGGCATCCTCCAGCTCCTTCTGCCGGGTCTTTTCGTCCCGCTCCGCCTGGCGGGCGGACCGGCGGGCCGACACGCTGCGGCGGGTGGCCTTGATCACCTGCCACGCCGTCAGCAGCACCACCGCCGCCAGACCGATCCATCCGGCGGTGCGGATGTGCCAGAAGTCCCGGATGGTGAAGGCGTCGTTATACATGCCCAGATAGTACAGGGCCACGCCGCCCACGATGCACAGAAGCCCCAGCACCAGGTCCAGCACCGCCCGGACCCGATGGGCTCCCCGGCGCACAAAGAAGCACACGATCAGCGCCAGGGCGCACCAGAACAGCGCCGGGGACTGACAATACAGAACGCTCATACGGCTGCCTTCTTTCTCAATTCCCGGTTACAGGCTGCACTTGCCCCGGGGGATATATTTCCCGTCAGGCCCGGCCAGGACAAAGCCGTCCTCCACCGCCAGACGGCCCCGCAGCCACACCTGGCGGATGCCGCCCCGGATGGCGAAGCCCTCATAGGGGGAATAACCGGCCAGGCTGGCCATATCCTCGGCCCGGAGCACATGGTCCGCCTGGGGATCGTACACCACGATGTCCGCGTCGGCCCCGTCCTGGAGCACGCCCTTCCGGGGGAACATCCCGTAGAGCTTGGCGGGATTTTCCGCCAGCACCCGGCACATGGTGGCCAGGCTGATCTTCCGGGTGGTGACGCCGTAGGTATACAGCAGCTCGCCCCGGTTCTCCACCCCCGGCAGACCGCCGGGAATCTTGGTGAAGTCCCCCCGTCCGGCGTCCTTCTGCTCCAGGGTGAAGCTGCAGTGGTCCGTGGACACGGTCTGGATTTCTCCCTTGCGCAGGGCTGTCCAAAGGGCCTGCTGGTCCCGCTCCTTCCGGATGGGCGGGGCGCAGACATAACGGGCGGCCATGGAATACTCCGGCGCGTCATACACGCTGTCCTCCAGCACCAGATACTGGGGGCAGGTCTCCACATATACCCGCTGGCCCCGCTTGCGGGCGGCCTCCACCTCCCGCAGGGCGGCCTCGTTGGTCAGGTGGACGATGACCACCGGGATATCCACCGCCTGGGCGATGCGCAGGAGCCGGGACACGGCCTCGGCCTCCAGGAAATCGGGCCGGGTCCGGGGATGGGAGCCCACGCCCATCTCCCCCGCGGCCTTCTTTTCAGCGATCAGCGCGTCGATGACGCCGCTGTTTTCGCAGTGCACGCCGCAGATGCCGCCCTTTTCCTTCAGCTTCTTCAGGGCGTGATACATGGCCTCGTCGCCGATCATCATGGCGGGATAGGTCATGTACATTTTGAAGGAGGAGATACCGGCGGCGTACATATCGTCGATCTCCGCCTCGATGCCGGGATTCCAGTCGTCGATGGTCATATGGAAGCCGTAGTCACAGCAGCAATTGCCGTCGGCCTTCTTGTGCCACAGCTCCAGCCCCTGGTGCAGAGTCTCGCCCTTGTTGGGGCAGGCGAAGTCCACCACCGTGGTGGTGCCGCCCCGCAGAGCCGCCCGGCTGCCGGAGAAAAAGTCGTCCACCGTGGTGGTGCTGCACACGTCCAGGTCGAAGTGGGTGTGGGCGTCGATGAAGCCCGGCAGCAGAAGCTGCCCCTCCACGTCGATGACGGCGGCCTCCGGCGCGGTGATGCTGCGGGCCACCCGGAGGATCTTCTCGTCCTCCACCAGCACGTCCGCCCGGCGGGTGCCCCGTCCGGACACCACTGTGCCCCCGCGAAACAGATATTTCATGGAAAATGCCCTCCTTTTCCAGGTTGATTGCATGATTCTTTATTATATCATGAAATGCGCAAAAATCCATCCCATTTTCCCGGGTTTATACCCACGCAATTTCAACAAAATGAGAATGAAATTTTTGTATACCTTGCAGAAGGAAAAAGAATTTCCTTTTCCGGAGAAATCATGTATGATAAAGGTACAACAGAACGCGCACCGCGCTCTGAAAATTGAAGGAGGAAAGAATACCATGCGGAAATTCTTAGCGACTCTGCTGGCGCTGGTCATGACGCTGGCGCTGATGGTCCCGGCTTCCTGGGGCGAGAACAAGGAGACGTATCAGCTCCCTGACTCCCTGGAGGGCAAGACCGTCATCCTGCACACCAACGACGTCCACGGCGCTATCGACAAGTACGCCAAGGTGGCTGCTCTGCGGGACGAGTGCTACGACAAGGGTGCTCACCAGGTGATCCTGCTGGACGCCGGTGACTACAGCCAGGGCTCTCCCTACGTCAGCCTCAGCAAGGGCGCAACCGCCCTGGACATGATGGCCCTGGTGGGCTATGACGTCATCACCCTGGGCAACCACGAGTTTGACTATGGCTTCCCCCAGCTGATGGAGAACCTGAAAAAGCACCAGGGCGATTTCATGGTCGCCTGCAACAACCTGGTGGACGACGAGGGTGAGCTGCTCTTCGCCCCCGGCGGCACCGCTCCCATCTATGCCGACGACAGCTATGAGACCGAGCTGTTCCGCATCGCCATTGTGGGCATGGCCACTCCCGAGACCCAGACCAAGGCCAACCCCGCCCTGATGAAGGGCCTGAGCTTCATCGGCGGCAAGGATCTGTACAAGGTCACCCAGGAGGACGTGGACATGGCCCGCAGCGAGGGGAATGCCGATATCGTCATCGCTCTGGGCCACCTGGGCGTGGACAAGTCCTCCGAGCCCAACTGCTCCTATAATGTGATGCAGAACGTCAAAGGCATCGACCTGTTCATCGACGGCCACTCCCACACGGTGATGACCGCCAGCAAGGACAACAACATGGTCCAGTCCACCGGCACGGGCCTTGCCTATGTGGGCGCCATCGTCATTGACAACGCCACCAAGAGCATCGAGAGCAACGGCCTCATCGACCTGTCCGCCTACACCAAGGAGGACGCCACCGTGAAGGCTGCCGCCGACAAGATCATCAGCGACATCAACGCCGAGTACGGCAAGGTTTTTGCCAGAACCGACGTGGAACTCAACGGCGCCAAGGATCCCGGCAACCGCACCCAGGAGACCAACCTGGGCGACCTGATCACCGACTCCATGCTGTGGGCCATCCGCAAGGACGCTGAGCTCACCGTGCCCGCCGAGAACGTGGTGGCCATCACCAACGGCGGCGGCATCCGGGCCTGGATCCACAAGGGCGACATCTCCAAGCTGGACGTGAACACCGTGCTGCCCTTCGGCAACACCGTGGCCGTGGTGTACGTCACCGGCGCCGAGCTGCTGGAGGCTCTGGAGGCTTCTACCTTTGCTCTGCCCGACTCCCTGGGCGGCTTCCCCCAGATCGCCGGCATGAACATCTCCATTGACGCCACCAAGAAATACGATCCGCAGACCACTCCCTATCCCAGCGGCAGCGGTAAGGCCACCTACTATGGTCCCGCTTCCATCAACCGCGTCACCATCAACAGCGTCAACGGCAAGGCCTTTGACCCCAACAAGACCTATGCCGTGGTCACCAACAACTTCTGCGCCGCCGGCGGCGACACCTACTATGCCTTTGCTGCCGCCTCCAGCCAGTTCGACACCGGTCTGCCTCTGGACGAGGTGCTGATGGACTACATCACCACCGAGCTCAAGGGCGTGGTGGGTGAGCAGTATGCCCAGCCCCAGGGCCGCATCACCATCACCCTGCCCGCCGAGGAGCCCACCACTCCCACCAAGCCTGAAAGCCCCAAGACCGCCGATACCGGCGTGGTGGTGTACGGCCTGGTGGCGGTCATGGCAGCCGGCGCTGCCGTGGTGGTCACCTCCAAGAAGCGCAAGGCCATCTGAGCGATCTCCTTTCGCTGACACAGCATTTCCCCTGCCCCGGCGGACAAGCCCCGCCGGGGCTTTTTCTGTCATGGCGCTATTCTGCAACTAAAATCACGTTCACCACTTTTCAAAGCCTCCGGGATGTGCTATGATACAATGTAATAAAGAAGAATTACGAGGGCTTATGCCAGATATCGCGGCTTCTTATTTTGCTGAGGAGGACACCATTCATGGCTGAGGTTGGAAAACGGGAGGTCCGGGTGGACGCCTTTGACAAGGCCACCGGACGCACCAAATATTACGAGGATCTGATGCCCCGGGACGCGCTGTATGTGCGCATCAGGCACTCCACCATTGCCCACGGCTTCGTGAAGTCTGTGGATAAGTCCGCTGCGGAGGCGATCCCCGGCGTGGTAAAGGTCCTGACCTGCTTCGACGTGCCGGAGCACCCCTTCCCCACCGCCGGTCACCCCTGGTCCATGGACCCGGGACACCAGGACGTGGCGGACCGTCATCTTCTGAACCGGCACGTCCGCTACTACGGCGACGACGTGGCCGTGGTCATCGCGGAAAACGAGGTGGCCGCCATGCAGGGCGTCCGGGCTTTGCAGGTGGAGTATGAGGAGCTTCCCCTGGTGCTGGACGCGCAGGAGGCCATGAAGCCCGGTGCGCCCCAGCTCCACGAGGCCTTTCCCAACAACATCCTCAAGCACACCGACATGAAGAAGGGCGACTATCAGGCCGCCATTCAGGAGCCGGGCCTCATCAAGGTAGAGGGCTGGTACGACACCCCCACGGTGCAGCACTGCCACATTGAGAATCACGGGTGCTTCGCCTATGAGGAAAACGGCCGGATCACCGTGGTGGCCTCCACCCAGATCCCCCACATCATCCGCCGGGTGGTGGGCCAGGCCCTGGGCCGCCCCTGGAGCGATATCCGGGTGGTAAAGCCCTATATCGGCGGCGGCTTCGGCAACAAGCAGGACGCCCTGTATGAGCCCCTGTGCGCCTGGTGCTCCACCCAGGTCCAGGGCCGCTGTGTCCGCATCGACTGCTCCCGGGAGGAAACCTTCGTCTCCAACCGGGTGCGCCACGCCATCCGGTTCCACATTGTGTCCTGGCTCCGGCCGGACGGCACCTTTGCCGCCCGAAAGGTGGAGCTGTTCTCCAACCAGGGGGCCTACGCCTCCCACGGACACAGCATCGTGGCCAAGGCCATGGGCTCCTTCCCCCAGCACTATCCCTGCGACAACATGGAGTGCGACGCATGGACCGTGTTCACTAACCGGCCCGCCGCCGGGGCCATGCGGGGCTATGGTATGCCCCAGGCCTCCTTTGCCGACGAGGCCAACGTGGAGGACTGCGCCAAGGCCGTGGGCATGGACCCCCTGGCCTTCCGGATGCAGAACGTCATGCCCCAGGGGTACGAGGACGGCTTCTCCCACAACGTGAACTATGACGATTCCTTCCGCCAGTGCCTGGAGGCAGGCAAGAAGTACATCGACTATGACCGCAAGGTGGCGGAGTTCGCCAAGGACACCGGCCCCATCCGCCGGGGCATCGGTATGGCCACCTTCTGGTACAACACCGCCGTGTATCCCATCTCCCTGGAGACCTCCTCCAACCGGATGCAGCTGAACCTGGACGGCAGCGTCACCATGCAGTGCGGCGAGACGGAGATCGGCCAGGGAGCCGACACCGTCTATGCCCAGATGGCCGCCGATGTGGTGGGCCTGGGGGACTATCGCAGGGTCCACGTGGTGTCCTGCCAGGACACGGACATCACCCCCACGGGCCTGGGCGCCTACGCCTCCCGGCAGACCTATGTGGCGGGCTTCTCCATCCGCCAGACGGGCCTGCTGCTGAAGGAGAAAATTCTGGACTACGCCGGAAAGCTCACCCGCCAGGCGGTGTACAACATGGACATCGTGGACGGCAGCATCGTCCGCACCACCGACGGCAAGGTGCTGATGAGCCTGTCGGAGCTGGCCATGCACGCCCAGTATAACCCCAACGACTCCCAGCATATCACCGCCGAGAGCACCTATACCATCCGCAACAACGCCTATTCCTTCGGCTGCACCTTCGCCGAGGTGGAGGTGGACATCCCCATGTGCAAGGTGACGCTGAAGGACATCATCAATGTCCACGACTGCGGCAGGCTGGTGAATCCGGCCCTGGCGGAGGCCCAGGTTCACGGCGGCATGTCCATGGCCATCGGCTACGGTCTGTCCGAGCAGCTGCTGTTCGACGAAAAGACCGGCAAGCCCCTGAACAACAACCTGCTGGACTATAAGCTCTCCACCATCATGGACCACCCCCATCTGGAGGCGCAGTTCGTGGAAAATGCCGAGCCCACCAGCGCCTTCGGCACCAAGGCCCTGGGCGAGCCCCCGGCCTGCTCCGGCGCTCCCGCCATTCGCAACGCCATCTACAACGCCACCGGCGTGGCCATCGACCAGGATCCCATCACCCCCCACGTCCTTTTCCGGCGCTTCACGGAAGAGGGCCTGATCCGGGACTAAGGAGGAAATACCGCTATGTATGATATGTCAGCGCTCTACCAGGCCCAAAGCGTCCAGGACGCCATCCGCCTGCGGCTGGAGCATCCCGAGGCCCAGATCATCGCCGGAGGCACCGACGTGCTGGTGCAGATGCGGGAGGGCAAGCGGGCCGGAAAGGCCCTCATCAGCATCCAGGGATGCCGGGAAATGCGGGGCGTGTCCCTGGACGAGGAGGAAAATCTCCGCATCGGCAGTCTCACTACCTTCAGCCACATCACCGCCGATCCTCTGATCCAGCGGTACATCAACGTCCTGGGCGAGGCGGTGGACATGGTGGGCGGACCCCAGATCCGCAACGCCGGAACCATCGGCGGCAACACCTGCAACGGCGTCACCTCCGCCGACTCCGCCTCCACCCTCCACGCCTGGGAGGCCATCGTGGAGATCACCGGCAAAAACGGCGTCCGCCGGGTGCCCATCAAGGATTTCTATCTCAAGGCCGGCACCGTGGACCTGCGGGCGGAGGAGGGCGAGATCCAGACCGCCATTCTCATCCCCAAGGCGTCCTATGACCGGACCTTCGGTCACTATATCAAGTACGCCATGCGCAACGCCATGGACATTGCCACCCTGGGCACCTCCGTCAACGCCCGGCTGAGCCCGGACAAAAAGACCTTTGAGCGGGTGCGCATCGCCTTCGGCGTGGCAGGCCCCGTGCCTCTGCGGGCGCTGAACGCCGAGGCCTTCATCAACGGCAGGGAAGTCACCTTGGAGAACATCCAGCAGTTCGGCCGCACGGTGCTGGAGGATATCCACCCCCGTGATTCCTGGCGTGCCAGCAGGGCCTTCCGGTCCCACATCGCCGTGGAAAGCGCCAAGCGGTGCCTGATGGAGTCCGTGAAGCTGGCAGGAGGTGAGCTGTAATGGCAAAGAATCAGTATCAGCTGGTGACGTTCTTCCTCAACGGCAAGGAAGTGGAGAAAATGGTGGACGTCCGGGCATCCCTGACGGATATGCTGCGCAGCGACTTCTCCATGACCTCCGTGAAAAAGGGCTGCGAGGTGGGCGAATGCGGCGCCTGCAACGTCCTCATCGATGGCGAGTGCTACAACTCCTGCCTGTACCTGGCCGTGTGGGCCGAGGGCAAGCACATCACCACCCTGGAGGGGCTTATGGGCCCCAACGGCGAGCTGTCCGACATCCAGCAGGCCTTCATGGAGGAGACGGCCATCCAGTGCGGCTTCTGCACCCCGGGCTTTATCATGACGGCGGTGGAAATTCTGGACCGGGGCGTGTACTATACCGATGACCAGCTGCGCAAGCTGCTGTCCGGCCATCTGTGCCGCTGCACCGGGTATGAGAACATCTTCAAGGCCGTGAAAAAGACCATGCTGCGCCGCCTGGGCCGCCTGGACGACCCCTTCCTGAACACCTGAACCTTCGCTGCCCCCGGCGCGATGCGCCGGGGGCAATTTTTCGACACCTCGTATTGACATTCGCCGGGGGATTTGCTATACTGAATGAAAATTAGTTTGGTGTGCTGAATTTTTTTGGCCACCGTTATCCTTAATTGGGAATATCGACAGGGAGGAGACTGTCGAG
>UMAJ01006600.1_pt1 | contig 36570 bp, 46 predicted proteins | sample 1963671 | NCBI WGS metagenome assembly UMAJ01 (sample SAMEA4835912, study PRJEB28245) | human gut metagenome | biome: gut microbiome; material: fecal sample | place: Denmark | collected 2008 | reverse complement strand
TAATCGTGTATTGGATGATAGTTGCGGATTTTAGGATCAATAAAACCAAAGTAAAATGAAGAAAGTATTGTTTATGTTGGCAGCATGGTTAATATATCTATCTGCTAACGCACAGTTCAAATTAACTATCAATGGGTTTGTAGATGAAAACGACATTGAAAAAGACTATGTAGTATATAATTTTGAAGGCGAAACACAAGAATCATTGTACACTAAAGTTCTCAAATTTATAAATACCTCTTATAAATCCCCTAAAGATGTTATAAATGAGGTAAAACCTGAAATGATAACAATCAGCGGTTTCCAAGAATCTTGTATATCAATAGGGAAAGTAAAGAAAGTATTAGGCCAGAGTATGAGCATGACAGGAGGGTATGATTTGCAATACAACATATCAATAAGGTTTAAAGATGGAAAAATAAGGATAGATGCACCATCTTTTGAGTGCACAGGTAAATCTGGAACTAAAACCTCAAGATTGGTTTTACAAGGTTCAAATGGGGGATTTGGCACAGAAGTAAGGACGGGGTTGTTTAAAAAGAGCGGCGAGCCTTCAAGAGAAAATGCAATAAAGATGTTGGAGGATTTCTTCAATGAATTTTGCAAAGCAATAGAAACCTCTATAAAAGATGATTCAAATAATGAGTGGTAACATACAAATGTATTTATATTTCCGCCCTGTTCCTTATGGTTCGGGGCTTTCTTTTATCCTAATTAGAAAAAGCGGGAAATATTTGCATAAATGTGAATTATAAGTTACCTTTGTTGCATGAAAGTAAGAAACGTCATAGCATATAAGCACTATTTCATCGATTTTGTGAAGTCCCTTTCCGAAAAGATGCAGGATAAGGTGGTGAAAACAATACAATATGTCGAAACGCTGCAAATTGTCCCAGAGAAATATCTAAAGCATATTGAAGGTACAAGGGGGCTTTATGAAATCAGAGTAAAATTTGCGAGCGACATCGTACGTGTTTTTTGCTTCTTTGACGGTGAAAAAATGGTTATCCTATTGAGCGGCTTTCAAAAAAAGACGCAAAAGACACCAAAGAAAGAGATAGACCGGGCTGTCAGGCTCATGCAAGAATATTTTAATGATAAGGCAAAAGAAAGGGAATGATTATGGAAACTTACACTTTGAATGATATTAAAAAAGAAGTTTACGGAGAAATAGGCACTCCGCGCCGCAATAAGATTGAAACCGAACTTTCCAACCTGCGTATCGGGCTTCAAATACGCAATGCCCGTGAAGCAAGGAAAATGACACAAAGAGAGCTTGCAAGGAAAATAGGAAAAGAACGGTCTTTTATCTCTAAAATTGAAAGGGAGGGCAGTAATATTACCCTTTCCACGCTTTATGATATTGTAACGAAAGGGCTTGGAGGGAAACTTGACATACAAGTCCAGCTTTGAAAAACTGTGCTACGTGTTTTCAAGCCTTCGAAGCAAACTCCCCTCTTGTACTGATAAAGCGGATTTGTAAATGCCAATTGGTCAATATCTGATTATAAATAATAAATTCAGCCCCGAACCGGAAGGAACGGGGCTTTTCCATTTCAATATAAAAATTCAAATAAAAAATTGCTATATAGCCACACCTCCTTATCGTATTTATGACAATCGTTCTAATGTCATAAATACGTCTTCTGATTATTTCTTATCCTCTTTATTAATAACGAATTTTACCGTATGAAATTTATAAATCAAATTCATACGGTATGACAATCTTAGAACAGATCTTGACAGGACTGCAACAGAAGTTTACTGGGGTAGACACTGCCACTTTGACCCGAATCGCCACCAAGAAGGCAGAGGGCGTAACGGACGGAACACAGGTAAACTCAATCGTTGAGGGTATCTCTTTTCAGGACGTGATGCAAAATTATGGTGATTTCCGTGCAGGACAAGCACAGACTTCCTCGATATCGAACTATGAGAAGAAGCATGGGCTGAAAGACGGAAAGCCAATCGAGAATCCCAACCCAAATCCGAAGCCGAAGCCGGGAGAAGAAAAGAAAGATGATGTTCCATCTTGGGCACAAGCTCTGATTGATTCTAACAAAACTCTTTCTGAAAAACTTGCCGGTTACGAACAGGAGCGAGTACAGGCACAGCGCAATGCGCAGGTATCCGCTAAAGCAAAAGAATATGGTATTCCCGATTTTATGTTGAAAGATCGCAATATTCCAACAGATGCGGACTTGGACGCTTATTTCAAGGACGTGAAACAGGAGATGACCAATGCGGGATTTCAAGGCGTGGAAGTTCCCCAAACAGCAGAGCAGCGTACCGAAAAAGAAAACCATGCCATTGCTGCCATGATTAACAAGGGGACGGAAGAGATTAACAAACAGAATCAGTAACTTAAAAAGGTAAAAAGATTATGCCAGCAGGACTTCATTACAATTTGGAACAGATTGAAAAGCCTACTCCTGAAATGTGCCGTATTGAAACGATATATCGCTATTCAGGAGGTTTCAATCTGGTTCTTACAAACCTTACGGGCGTGAAAACCATTCCGCCCCTTACGCCGTTGGTGCTTGACTTCAAAAAAAGACAAGCCACGGTGGTAATCAATGTGGAAGTGGCAGAGAAGTACACCACAGGCACAAGCATGAAAGTGAAGAAAAATTCATTGGCTTATGTCGGTATGTTTATCGGAGATGGTACGAATGGGGCTATAGTTAACAAGATTGACAAAGCCAATGCCGACTACGACACACTTACTTTGGCAGCAGCTTTCGGGAATAGTGTGACGGTTAAAGCCGGAACGGTGCTATTTGAAGCCAAAGCGCAGGATGGTACAGAACCGAAAGCAACTGCAACAGCGTTGAACTATGCCACTACCAAAGTGGAAGAAGGAGCAACCGTGACAGCCATCGGACGTGCCTACGAGATTAGACCGACCAAGCTCATTGTCCCCATCTCTGAGAAGGATAAGGCTTCTCTCGGTGATAGATTCATGTTCACTTATTAAGGAAAGGAGGGTATATGTATTTGACAGTTCAGACATTATTGAATGACCCCGAAATAGTAAAAGCGGTGATTGACCGTGTGCGAGCTCTCCGCCTTGATACTATTTTTTGGAAGAAGCATCTTGATTTCGAGGAAACGAAATCACGCGTGTTTAAAACCTATCTCGGTACGGTTACAGGTGTAACAGCCGGTTCTGTTATCGACCGCAATTCTAACAAGCCGTTAAGAGAGCGTAAATCTCTTGGTTCAGGATATGGCGAAGTCGCTTATTTGGGTGACCGCTACCAGATGGATAATGACCGTTTGGATATGTTACAGGAACTTGTTACCAAGTTTAACAATGCACGCACAACAGACCAACAAAGAGCATTGAACGACATCATCAACTATATTACGGATGATATGCGCCAAGTGTTGCTCGCTCCGCATAAGCGTATGGATATCGTGGACGGTGATTTACGTTCAGATGGCAAGGCTTCTGTGAAAGTAGATGATAACCCGCAAGGGATCGAAATGCTTGACATGGAATTGCCGGTCCATCGCCTTACACCGGGAGCTGAAGACAAAGAGCACTTTGTGAAATATATTATGGACCAAATTGTTGAACTTCGTACGAAGTTCGGTATGTTCGTTTCGATGGAAATGTCGCGAAAGACATTCATCAATTCTATTGTCGGATCAAAGGACTTTGGTGAGTTCTATAAACAGTCTTTCGCACAGAAAGAAGTGCAACTATCTTCCGGCTTGATGTCCAGCGAAATGGCTACTACCATCTTTCAAGGGTTGGGCTTGCCCCCTATCGTAATCAACGAGGATTTGGTTGAGCTTCCCGATGGAACCATGAAACAGGTGTTCAAGGACAACCGCATTTCGTTGTTTACCACCGCCAAACAAGGCAAGATGCGTTGGCATACTCCGTATGAGATTACCGACCCTGTACCTGGTAAAACCTATAGCCGTTCAGATGGCGGTATGTATATCTCCAATGTAAGAACGGATGAAGGAAGATTCATGGAATATGGTTGTGAATGGATTCCTGAATATACCAATCCGAACAAAATTGTAATTGTGGATTTGGACACAATGCTAGGCTAGGATGAAAGTACTTGATTACATAAAGCAGTCCTTCAGGGATTTTGGCATTACTTTGAGTGATGCCAATATCCTTACAATCCTAAAGCCATCAGGAGTAGTTGGAGAAGATGATGTAGAAAACTTAAATAACAGCCAATTCAGGGATGTTTCGGTCGGTATGGTAAAGTTTATCCCTACCCTCTTACTGCGTGGTAGTTCCAAGTCCGTATCGGAAAACGGGCACTCCAAATCACAATCTTGGGACATTCAGGGTATCAAAGACTATTATTCCCTGATGTGCAAACAGTACGGATTGAAGGATGAGTTGAACTCGGACAAACCTAAAGTGACTTTTTTGTGATATGTTAGACGAAGCGCCTCATATATTAATGGTAAGAACGGTGATACCGCCAGACAATGACGAGTACGGGCGACCGATACCCGGCACAGGCGGAGAGTCGTGGAATGAATTTACAGAATGCTTTTGCCATGATAATTCCCAACAGCAGGAAGTATCGGTAAATGGCAAGCTATGGGTTTATTCCTACCATATAGTGTATGAAGGCAAGAAAATAGCATTAGACACAAAAGTAAGATGTTTGGATAAAGAAACGAAAGAGGTTGTAGGGAAAGGCAAGGTAATCAAAAATGCTGAGTGCTATTCGGAAGAACTGAAAGGACGTTGTGACATTTGGGTATGATAGTAACAGGGGATATATATAAGATTATTTTCAAAGAAGTTCAGGATTTCGGCATTAAGGCTATTTATGACAGCTGGAATTCAATCGATGCGCCTTTGAAAGACGAAGCTATAGTCATTATCACTTCAACTCCGATTGAACCAGACACTTATTGGGAGAAAACCTTTGTATACGTGAGTATTTGTGTGCCGGACTATCTGGGAAAGGTTAACACGGTAAGATTAAACGAATTGGAAAGATTGTCTGCATTGTGGATTGAGGATGAAATAGTTTGCGATTTTGACGGAAGTTGGTATATGATATCTAAGTCATCACTTGGCATTGAAAGAGATAACGCTTTAAAATGTAGTTATGTGAGCATAAAATTATCGTTTGAAATTTTAAATGTAAAATAATATGAAACCATTTATCGGGATAAAAAAGATTTGGTACGGTGATGTTATTAGTGAAGCCGTAACCAAAACAAGCTTAAAAACTCTACTCGGTAGCATGACTGAAGTAAAAAACTCACATCAAGACACATGGCAGTATACAGAGGATGACCCTACTTATACTGACTATATTAATGAGTTAAATGGAGAAATTTACTATCGTGATGTTACACAAAAAGGAGCCAAAACCATTACATTTACAATGGGAGAATGGACTTTTGATGACAAAGTAGCCTTGCAAGGCGGAGAAAAGGTGGATGCTGATGCAGGTTGGGCTGCTTCCGATACTCCCGGTATTATCAATCAAGGCATTGTGGCTCAAACAAAAACAGGTAATTATATTGTCTTTACTAATGCTGCTGTTATCGCTAAGGGAGCCCAAGCAGAAAAGAATATCGGGTTAGGAGTCACTGCGGTGGCAATGAGTAACACTAATGCCGGGGTGAAGAGCGATTACCTGTTTGATGGTACAAAAATTGACGCAGGTGGATGATATTTTTATTAGAATGTAATAGATCGTTTTCGGATGGTGGTGGGTGGTTGCTTACCACCATTTTAATTTAAACTTATGGATGCAGCAAAAATAGTTAATGCAGCCGTTTTAGAGAAAGACTTTGAAACGGTATTTGTGAATGATAATGTTTATGTGATTCACCCTCCTACGATTCATAAGATAGCAGGAGCGGGATATTATCTGAGTGATTTAAAGGATGGGACTACGGTAATGGATATGCTACGTTCATTGAAGGATGTTAAATGTGCGTCAAAAGCTCTATCTTGGCTAATCCAAGGCAATGAAGAGCTAAGTGAAGAACTATCTAAAGGTACATTTGACGAAGTAGTAGAAGCGTTAGCAATTGGGCTATCAATGATTTCTGTGGAAAATTTTTGCAAGCTGTCAATTTTAGCCAAGAACGTAGCAAATTTGACAGCAAAACAGAAGCAGTAGGAAATGACTGTTTACTTGGACAGATTGCATCGTTCATTGAGTCTCTGCATCTGTCCTATGATGAAGTGGTATATAAGATACCATATAGGAATATGGTGATTATGCAAAAGGATAAGCTTCATACAGCTTATGGTGACGTGATGAAAGAAGTTTTGGATGAAGATATGTTTAAGAATAGAGAATTTGACAATTAATGGAATTTCATGGAGACATATCAGGCTTAGACGAACTGGAGCGGCAAATTGAGGACGTTTATTTCAATAGACTGATTGAAATAGGCAGGGAGGCAATCCGTATAGCTCATAATGCCAGTGGTACCAAAGAATACCCGAGGATATATCAAAACCATACATGGAATCTGCGTAATGCTCCGGGCTTTTGTGTCGTGCGAAATGGTAAAATCATTGCTTTAGAGGTTTATGGCAAAGGCTCTAATATGGAAGCTGTTCAAAACACCACATATTATCTACAATACCATAGCAAGGAAGAAGACGGTCTTTATTTGGCTGATGGTATGAATTATGCAAGTTTTGTTCAATCAAAGGGGTTTGATGTGTTAGATTCGGCTATTCAATATGCAAAAAGAATGGTAAAAAAGAAAATATTTTAGGTAATGGCAGGTATATTCGCAAACATAGACAGTGATATTCGGAAACTTCAAAGATTGAAGCAAGAAATCGAGAATGTAAAGGAGGCATTGAAAAGTATCAATGTGAAAGTTGATATTGATATAGCCAAAGGGATGGAGGCGCAATTGAAATCCCTTATGAGGCAATACGATGCTTTGGTAAATAAAGTGTCTGAGGCAGAAGGCAAAATCATGCTTTCTACAAGACGTATAAATGATACTTCGGAAAAGATTATCAAGGCGCAGGAGCAGCTTTCAAAAGCGGCAGGTATGAATCCGCAATCTGGTAGTGGTAATGTAAACACAGCTGCGAATAATGCGGGAACAGCAAGCGTACAAGCACAGGCTAAGGCATATGATGAACTAAAACAAATTATTAATGAGACATCTGGCTCATTATTGAAAAATGTCAATGCGCAATATGAAGTAAACCATGCAATAGGTTTATATTCCAAGGAATTAAAAGAAATAGAGAAGACAAGAAAGAGCAGAGGGAAAGATGCAGAATATACTATTGCAGAATCTGCACGGATAAAACAACTCACGCTGGCTATAGAACAGTTAAAAATAGCAAGAAGTGATGCCTCACGCGAAGTGAGGACACAAATAAAAATACATAATGCGGCTACAGGTTCTTTAAATGAGCTACGACAAGAACTTATCAGAATGAAAGATGCTTATGCTGATATGTCCGCCGAAATGCGTAATAGTAGTAAAGGAGCGAATTTAATAGCTTCTATCCAGCAAGCTCACAAAGAAATAAGTGAAATCGAGCAATCTATGGGTGTTTTTAGCCGTAATGTAGGTAACTATGCTAGCGGTTTCAATGGCTTAAATATGTCTGTACAACAGATTGTACGTGAACTTCCTTCTGCTGCTATGGGGTTGAATACGTTCTTTCTTGCCATTTCAAACAATATTCCTGTATTGGCTGATGAAATCAAACGTGCAAAAGCCGCCAATGAAGAGTTAAAGGCATCAGGGAAGAAAGGTATCCCTATTTGGAAGCAAGTTGCGTCATCATTGTTTAGTTGGCAATCTGCATTAATTGTAGGCATTACTTTGCTCACCACTCATGGAGATAAGGTTGGGGAATGGATTACTTCTTTATTTAAAGCTAAGGATGGCATAGCACCTCTCTCAGCTGCGACCTCTGAATTAAATAAATACATTGCAGAAAATAATAATGGGTATGGTAATAGTATAGCGACATTGAATAAATTGCAATCCAAATGGAAAGAATTAGATGGTGATTTATCAAAACAAAAAACTTTCATATATGAAAATAGAGATGCTTTTTCCGAACTTGGTGTTTCAATTAATGATGTTAATGATGCCGAAAAAATTCTTTCTTCTGGAACGGACCAGTTTATCAAGACTCTTGACTTAAGAGCAAAAGCAGCAGCGGCTTATCAATTAGCGATAAAAAAAGCAGAAGAAGCTTTTCAACACGGTATAGCTGCCGATGAAATATTGCAAGGAGGAGCCAATATTTGGGACTATTGGAATGCAAGTGTTGATGTCTTGGGAAATTTGGATTGGGCTATTCAGGGTGGTAATGTATTTAATCCCGGGAAATATACAGAAGGAAGAGCAGGTAAAGAACTTATGGCTTCTGATAAGGCAAAATCAACATTTGATATATTGATGAAATTGTCTGAAAAGTTTAGTAAAGAAAGAGAAGAACGACTAAAAGGGTTAGGAGTAACGGATAATGAACAAGCTAAACTGGATGCTGAACAAGCTAGACTGAAAGCAATAGCAAGGAAAAAATTGAAGAGAGAAGCCGACGAACAACGCAAGCAACAAGAACGGCTTTCTGAGGAACTCCTTTCACTTCGCAGGAAGAATCAGCAGGATGAAATCAATCTGATGGAAGATGGGACAGAAAAGAAGTTGGTGCAGATTGATTTGGACTATCAGAAAGAACTGGACGCTATTCGGAAGCAGGAACAGGAATGGACAAAAGCCAATGGTGGAAAACTTACTCAGGAACAATTTATACAGATTTCCCTTTCATATTCGCAGGCAGAAAGTAAGCGTGACAAATCAATTTCCGATTTGAATAAAGAAAAGTTTGAATCCGACAAAAAGGCTTGGCAGGAATACTTCATCGAGTTTGGCAACTATCAAGAGAAACGAAAAAACCTTGTGCAGAAGTATGATGATGAGATAGCCAAGCTGCAGACAGATAGTCCTGAATACGCTATCAAGGTAGCCGAAAAGAATCAGGCTGTAGAACAACTGGATGAACAGTTTGGTCACTCCGCAAAGGCAATGGCAGACCTCTTTGAAGACGCTGGCAATAAATCGGTATCTGCCATTCAGATTATTATTGACAAGTATGAAACACTTGTCAAGTACATGTCTGGTACAAAGGAAAGTGACGGAACGAATGTTACACTTGACGAATTGAAAGCACTCGGATTCACTGATAAGGATATTGAAAAGATAGAAAAGGGTGAAATCTCCATAAAGGATGTAACGGATGCAATCAGGGGGCTAAAGGATGAGCTGAAAGGCAAATCACCGTGGCAGGCTTTCGTCTCTGACCTGGAGAAAGGGATAGAAGCCATAAAAAAGGGTGGCAACGATTCCAAGAAAGTCGGTCAAGGCATCACCGATATAGGAAATGCCGTAACGTCTTTTACTCCTGCGTTGGGTGAGTTCGGCACTAACATCGCCAATATATTCGGTGCCAGCGATTCCGCTATAACAGGAATTACCGATGCTTTAGGGGGATTGGGTACTACAGCCGCCGGTGTCGGTCAAATTATGTCCGGTGACATTGTGGGTGGTGCCATGAGTGCTGTCAGTGGAATGTCATCTGTTGTGTCTGCCCTTGACGGTCTGTTCGGTGCAGACTATTCCCATTATAGCGAGATGGTAGAGCAATATAGCCTATTGAACGATATTTGGGATGAACTGATAGACAAAAAGTTGGAATACATCAACACATCTTACGGGGCTGAAGCTAATAAGGTAGGAGAGGAAGCCTTAGAATTGGCGGAAAAAAGTATTGAGAGTTACCGTATTCTTGGTAAAGAAAGACTGAACGCAGGTTCATCAGCCGGTTCCCACTCCATAGGTGTGCGAATTCGCAAGGGAATGTCCGAACAGGGATGGGAAGAAGCGCGCAAAGCTCTTAATGACGAACAGTGGTTTAAAGAAATCTCAACCGGAAGAATGGAAAGCCTGTTTGACCTTTCTACCGAACAATTGGAGAGACTTAAATCGGAAGCACCTACTTTTTGGGCTAAATTAGATGAGGATGTTAGAAATTACCTTGATAAAATTATCGATGGGGAAGAACGCATTGAGGAAATTCATAATCAGATAAACGAGCAGCTTACACAAACCACATTCGATGGTGTGTACAATAACTTTATAGATACCTTAATGGATATGAAAGCATCATCCAAAGATGCTGCCGAAGACATATCGGAATATTTCATGCGAGCTATGCTCTCCGAGCAGGTAGGCGCACTCTATCAGGACAAGCTAAAGAAGTGGTATGAGAAATTCGCAAAGGGTATGGAGGATGGCTCTTTGACGGAATCCGAAAGAAATGCGCTGAATGCTGAGTATATGGGCTACATTGAAGAAGCCATGAAACTGCGTGACGAGCTTGCTGCCGCAACCGGATATGATAAAATTTCGCAAGAATCAACATCGCAGTCAGCTTCATCCAAAGGCTTTCAGGCAATGAACCAAGATACCGGCGAAGAGTTGAACGGGCGGTTTACAGCATTGCAGATTGCAGGAGAAGAGATAAAGAATCAATCTATCATTCAATCTCAATCACTTAATCTACTAACAGTAAAAGCAGATGCTCTACTTTCCATAAATACGGAAACAAGAAATATTGCTGATGATACGCGGGATTTGATAGCGCAATCCTATCTTGAATTGGTACAGATTTCAGAAAATACAGGCAATTCAGCTAAATACTTAAAAGAAATCAAAGCGGATATTGCCGAAGTCAAACGTAATACTTCAAAATTATAAATTATGGCTGAGCTATTGATAAACAATAAAGATGCCTATGCTATATGGGGCGTAAAAATGGGAAAAGGTTTTCTTGATGTACTTGGTGCATCATCACCCATGAAAGAATTTATAGAAAATAAATCCCGGTTAGAACATGGGAAACGTGTGATAGTCAATGACCCTAAAATAGATGAGAGGGAAATAACACTTTCATTTACAATTGAAGGAAAATCCCAATCCGACTATCAAGCAAAGAAAAAAGCTTTCTTTGTTGAACTTTATAAAGGCAAGGTTGATATTCAAGTTCCAGCTAACGGTAGTGAGATGTATCATCTGATTTATCTCGGTAAAAATATCACTTATGCACAGAACTTAGGTAGAACTTTCGGAAAAATTTCAGCAAAGTTTAATGAGCCAAATCCGGCAAGCAGAACTTAATTTGTGACATTTTGCCCATTGTCATAGTTTGAAGCCTTATTTTTTAAGGCTTCTTTTTTTTATGTGCGAACTTTGAAGGCATGAAACAAATCGACATCAAAGGCATATCCGGTGCTATCTTGCTTACAACTTCGGTCAATGAAGGCTGCAAGCGTAAGTTCACTCTGATGAAGGAGGACTACATCATGTTAAAGTTCTCCTTGGATAATCCCATATATTTCAAACTTGGTTCATACGTGGAGTGCGACTTCGGGCTGTTCGAGGTGTGTGACTTGCAGAAGCCCGCGTTCAACACCGATAACGCAGGCTACGATTACGAATTAAGGCTTGATGCCTATTACTGGAAATGGAAAAACAAAATCTTTAAATATACCCCCGAAGTGTCCGGGCAGGAAGCGTCCTGGAATCTGACTGCCCCGCTTGACGTACAAGCCGGTATAGTCCTTAGAAATTTGAAAGCTCTTGGTTATGCGTATAAAGGTCAGGATTTTGTTTTCTCCATTGACAGCACTGTAGAGAATAAGGCGCTACTGATGACTTATGACAACATCAACATCCTTGACGCCTGTTTTGAGATGGCGAAGAAATGGGATTGCGAATGTTGGGTGACTGAAAACATCATCCATTTCGGACGTTGTGAGTCTGGCGATGCGGTTAACTTCGAAATCGGGGTGAACATTGTAGAGATGCCACGTTCCGATTCCCAATCGACCTACGCCACCCGAATATATGCTTTCGGTTCCACAAAGAATATCCCTTCCAACTACCGTCCGGTTGATGAGTCGGTGGTTGTGAACGGTGTGGTGCAAAAACGCTTAATGTTGCCCGACGGAACTCCGTACATAGACGCTTATCCTGATATGACTACCGAGGAAGCCATTGAACAAGTGGTTATCTTCGATGAAGTCTATCCCCGAAGGGTCGGCACCATGTCGGATGTCACAACTATTGAGGTGACAGACAAGGTGGAGAATGAGGACGGCACAACCACCGAGGAAAAATGGAATGCCTACCGCTTCAAGGATACCGGCATTACCTTCTCAAAGGACTATAGATTACCGGGGGAGGATTTGAAAATCACCTTCCAATCAGGAAAGCTGAACGGCATGGAGTTCGTTGTCAACTTCGACCCTGACAATAAGAATGAACAACTTTGGGAAATAGTCAGAAATGAGAACTACGGCAGACCGCTTCCGGACGGAGTGCTTATTCCTGAGAATGGGGATACTTATATTCTATCCGGTTGGGACAGTACGAAAATAACCGAACTGGGGCTTGTGGGTGCCGCCGAACAAGAGCTGAAAGCCGAAGCGGAGAAAGCTGTAGCCAAATCCAAGATAGACCCTTCTACATATAACTGTAAGATGATGTCGGATGTCGCATACAGTGAGGACGGAGTGCACAATCTCTACGGCATCGGTCAGAAGGTTAACTTAATCAATAAGGCTTATTTTGAGAACGGAAGGCAGTCAAGGGTTATCGGATACGAGTTTAATCTTGACTATCCTTATGATTCTCCGATTTATACAGTAGGGGAGACGGCAGCCTACTCGCGTATAGGGGACCTCGAAGGCAAGATAGAATCTCTTACCCTGAAAGGTCAGACTTATACAGGCGGTTGGGGTAGTGGGGTTTATCTGATTAAAAGAAATGATTCCACACCGGCTACCGACAATAATGCATTCTCTGCTTTGCGCTCATTAAGCATGTTCTTGCGAAAAGATAAAGATGACCGTACCCCGCACAAGTTATCCTCTGACAAAGCTTTTGAAATAGGGAAATTTGTCAGTGGTAGTACAGGTGGTATCATAATGGTTGATAAGGAAACAGGTCAAACCTATGCGGAGGTTGATAAACTGAAAGTCCGCATGAAAGCCTATTTCGAATCATTGGAGATACAAGATGTAAATTCTGTAGGTGGAAAGATACTTCTAACTTCGGGTGGTGCTGTTACGCTTATTGATGTTTGGACCAAGGGCACCATTGAACAAACGCCCATACTTTCAATGGCAGACGGGAATCCTATATTGCTTGCAGATGGCAGTGAACTCCAATTGATGGATAAAGAAACGGTAGACAATGGCGTTCCCGAAGGCGTGTACAGATGTTTCTTCCTTGCCGAGCAGGACGGTGTGGAAGTGGAGAACCGCTTCCGTGCAGGCTTCCAGATACAGAGCAAAAACTTCAACATACAAAAACCGGGAGAATACCAACAGGTAGCGAACCATTATTATTGGCGTTTATGTGTAGGGGCAAGCAAAGAGCCTATCAATGTCGGCATATACAAATTGCACTATATTGACCTCAGCATGGCGGATTGCGACACAGGCAGTGACATTCCGGCAAAGGGTGATACTGTAGCCCACCTTGGTGCACGAATCAAATGGAAAGGCATTGACAACAAGGACGTGACGGATGAAAGCAATATTGACGCACAGAATGCCATTGTTTTCTCTTCTACCGATGTGTTCAGCCCGAGTGTTACTCTGTATCACGGTATAGACTCCTACTCCTACTTGAACAAGGAGTATGTTGAGTATGGCGTAGACAAAACTAACAACAAGGCGTTTTTCCATGTGTACGGTGATGCGTATATTGGGGACCGTGATGGTAACAGCTTTGTTAAGTTCACCCAAGGTGAAGGCGTGGAATTGAAAGGAAAGCTGTCGGTCGGTACTACCATCGGCAATGGAGACACCATCGAAGATGCTCTCAAAAAAGCATCTGAAAAGTACATTGAGGATTTAGACCCTCTGAAAGAATACATCAAGCAGGAAATAGATAATATCCAGAATCAGGTTGACGGTGCGATAGAAACATGGTTTTACGACCCGGTGCCCACCCTTGAAAATCTTCCCGCATCCGATTGGGATACAGATGAGAAGATGAACAATCATTTGGGAGACCTCTATTATAGCAAGGAGGGAAAAGCATACCGGTTCCAATATGAACAAGAAAAGGGATGGTATTGGAATGCCATTACCGATACGGATATTGTCAAGGCTTTGGAAAACGCTCAAAAAGCACAGGATACCGCAGATGGGAAAAGACGCATCTTTGTGAGACAACCGCAGAATTCGGACGCATACGACATAGGTGATATGTGGGTAAATGCGACCTATGGTAGCACTTACAAGGACGATATGCTCAGAGCGAACACTTCAAAAAAGGCAGGGGAAGCATTTAGTATCTCCCATTGGGAGCTTGCATCAAAATACACTGATGACACTTTGGCGCAAGAAGCAAAGAAAATAGCCGAAGAAACGAAGAAAGCGGCTGAAAAGCTGGACAGTACTGTAAGTTCAATGAAGGACTTTACCGATGAAGCATTCAATGATGGTATCGTAGACAGAGGGGAAGCGGCTGCGATTAAAAAATACCTGAATAATATTGATTCCATCAAAAACGATGTAACAGAATCCTATAATAAGATTATAGAGAATGAGCTTCTTGATGAAGGCGTGGTAAAGACGGAGTTGGAAACCGCGTACCGCTTGTTCAATAGCTCGGCACAGGAGCTTATAAACACCATTAACGGTGTGATTCAGGACGGTAAGACCACAGCTACCGAAGTGGCTATGGTGGATGGCAAGTATTCAGCGTTCAACTTGAAGTACGGTGATTTTATTGCCAATGTCAATGCTGCGAACAATTATATACAGGGCAAGCTTAACGAAGCCATCAAGGAAATATCAAAGAATATAGGAGATATATCCTATCTGACGAAAGCACTTAAGGAATATACCAATATTGAGGGTGGTCTTATTCAATCCTCATTGTTAGCTTTAGGATACACCTCGGAAAGCGGTTTCAAGATAATGAGCGGCACGAACGGTGTATACCAATCCGACAAGCGTGGCGGAGGTATTGCTTCCTGGTGGGGAGGTTCCATGCTGGACAAATTCGATTATCCGGAAAGCAGCGTGCCGGAAAACGTTGCCAAAGGTCTTGTGCGCTTTGACGGTACGGGTTACTTTGCCAACGGTGCACTTTGGTGGGAAGAAGATGGTACACTCCATGCAGACCCGTTGTCATTCTTTGTCGGTGAGGAAACGGTCGGTGTATTACTGTCGGCATTTAAGTTCTTGCGCTCGGCAGAATTCAAATATATATTGGAACCTCAATATCCGTTCACTCATATAAAAGCCATCAATTCTGTCCAAATCGGTAATGCCTTGCTGAAATATGACGCAGCCAATAATGCCGTATATGTAGAGAAGGATGATGGGTCTATGGTTAATTTCTACGCTACGGGAGACCTTGCTGCGTTCGGTTCGACAACCGATAGTGGAAGTGGTGCAACCTCATTGGGCATGCTGGACGATGTAGACCTGGTTACTCCTCTATCGGAAGGACAGGTATTGACCTACGACTCGATTAAAAACAAGTGGACGAATAAAAAAGGCGGTGGCGGTTTGGATATAGATGCCATGTGGGATGAGCTTGCCAAGTCTGACACGTCCAAGAGAATCCATTTTTCCCACATACCGGACTTGGGCAGTGTATATGCCAAGCAGGTAAAGCTGGGCACGACTCCTTATAATGTATCCAATGGGGTGATATCTCTTCCTGCGTACCCGACAAAACTGTCCCAATTGGAGGATGATATTATAACAGGAAAGTACCTGCCTTTGGCAGGCGGGACGATAACAGGCAACCTTGCGATAAACGGAACTACGACCACTAATAATATAGTCCTGAACAAAGCCGGGAATTTTGGTAACAAAATAAACTTCGGTGACGGTGATTACGTATACTTGAAGGAGGCGTCTGATGATTCATTGACTATCTACGGAAGCAAAAAAATATCCCTTAATGGTTCGGGATTCGGTTACAGTTTCGGTTCTGATGGGCTGATTCCCACATCGGGAAGCAAGAGCCTTGGCGGTGGATGGAATAGCAATATGTGGAGTACTGTTTGGGCGAATAAGGTTGGGTGCACCATAATTGGCAGCGAACCTGATAATGCTCACGATGGGGGTAGTCCTTGGAATGGTTTATCCTTCGCAGGGAATGACAATTTTGTGCACATGTCGGGATATTACGGTATCGCATTCTACACTTCGGCAGGGCGTGTAGCTCAGTTCCAGTCGGATGGTATTGTTAATATCACGAATCTCTATTGTTACAACAATCTTCAATGCAGAGCATCATTCGTAAGCACGATGACAGACCGTTGGCAATTACAATGGCCGATATACTTCAACCCGGACAATGCCGTATTCAGGGCTAACCAATTATCCCTGATGATGCACGACTCCTGTAGACCGATTATTAGCTGGAAGGATACACTGGACGGTGTTGGATGGCAGACAAGATACACCATCGGTACGTATCGACCTAATTACGACACATGGGGAACCATGCTGATAGCAGTGTCGAATGATGATGGAGGGAACAGCCCGGGGATTAGGTTGGAACTCGAGGCTTCTAATAACAGGGCGGTTGTCCAGGGTTCGTTCCTTGCAAGCGGTGAGATTACCGCTTATTCGGACGCCCGCTTAAAATCAAGTATAAAACCGCTACGGAACAGAGGGTTCATCACCCCTGTCAGTTATATCAAGGATGGAAAGGAAAGTATAGGGTTTATCGCACAGGATATGATAGAATTGTATCCTGAGCTGGTGTCTAAAGGCAGTTCGAAAGAACACTACCTGTCCGTGAACTATGCCCAATATACGGCAGTATTGCAGGCTCAGATAATTGAGTTGCACAAAGAAATTGATGATTTGAAACGTAAATTTATAAATTAAAAACTATGGTTACATTATTGATTATTTCGATTATTCTGTTTGTATCCTATATCGGATATACAGTCGGGATGTATGGCATCCCTGCAAGTATCAGTGACACATACTATCGGCTTGGAAAGAGGGGTTGGCTGTTCACGCTCTTCTGCCTTGCCGAATCTTCCCTGCTGGTTGCATCGTTTATCGAGGCCAGCAAGGAAGAATACCAATTCCTGGCGTTTATTGCAAGCGCATCATTGGCGTTTGTCGGCTCGGCTCCCTTGTTCAAGGAGGACTATAACCGCAATATCCATTATGTAAGCGCGGGAATCTGCGCGCTTGCCTCTCTTGTATGGCAAGTGTTGATGAGTTTTTGGTACGTCCCTCTTATAACCTTCCTTGGCGGTGTAATCGTATTGGCATGCCTTAAGTTCAGGAAGCCTGTGTTTTGGATGGAGATGTGTGCCTTTATCTCGACTTATATAACCCTGTTACTGCTCTACTGATATGGCTAATTCGAATAACGTAATTACGTCTCCTGTCAATCTGAGGAGTGACGTTGCTTCCGTTCTTGGGACGTCTGAAACGAATGTGAGCGGGTTATGCACGAGCCATGAGATTAATATGTGGTCAAGATGCAAGCCTGTCCATATTGCCTCTGCTGCTCCTGACAGGAGCATGCCATCTGACGGTGAAGGAGCTTGGTGGAAAGGCTCGATGAGGAATTGCGGCATTAAGCCGCCCCCTGTAGCGTCTTATGAGGAAATCCCCAAGCTGTATACGGGAAACAAGATGAACGGATATATCTATGAGAGACCTTGGGGAGGAAGTGCGAGTCCGTACAGGTTGGCAGATTTCTTGCTGTACAAGCATGATGCGCAACCGCCATTCCATAGCTTCTATTGCGATTCCAAGGCGTCTATGTATGGCTCTATATCGTGCTCTCTTGCTCGAAATGTTACTACCGCAGATAAATCAGGTCCCGGCTCGGTTGAGTTGTCCGACATAGAATCCGCTACCAACCTTGATACATGGTGGTTTGGGGCGATGTTGGTTGACTCGTCCAACAGAATTGTGAGGAAACTGGCTAATGTCAGAGCGGGGGTTACATTAGAGATGCCTGCCAATGGTCTGACACTTGGTCAATACTACGATGTATATCCGTTTTTTTGTATGAATAAGATTGAAAGTATCATCGAGGCGGACAAGGCTAATCTGTTTTTGCCTGTCATGAACTGCTCTCCCGGCAGGGTTAAGTATGTATCGGAAGAAGAAGCGGGTGGTTTGGTAATCAATCTGACAGCCGAATATGTGACTAACTCAATGACCGGGCTTAACACTGCGGTTAAATGGAATCTTAAACTTACGTATTATTCAGTCGGTAGTAAAACGCTTACTAATAATTGGATTACACTAAGGCGTGTGGTTTCGGATGAAGATATGAGCAGGGAAAAATTACAGGATTTCAATCTGATTCAAGACAGAGAGGTTGAAATATTCGGGACATTCACCTTAACTGATTTTCTTGGCGAGTACTACGTATATCTACAGCTTAATACGAACGAGTACACGAAGAAGGCGTTCCCGCTCAAGCTTGACCCGAACCCCGGACCGATACAGTAAAGAATATACTAATCATTAAATTATACAGATATGGAACTGATAAGAAAAAAAGAAAGTATTACAAGGCTTTATGAAAACGGTGAGGTCTCAAACAACACAACCAATGATATCCAATATATCGTATTGGATGGAGATGCTTATGTTGGCACAGCCTCTATCATGCCCACAGGGTTTACCATGACAGTAGGCATGAAAGCTCCCATCGAAGATATAGAGAGTATGCTTAGAAGCATATTGTCTTCCATCCCCAAGGAAGGAGGCGCAAAATGAAAATCAATGAAATCATCAGAAAAATGAGTTTTTTGCAACTCGTGCCGCTGAAATCGGATGAGGGTGCGCCACTTGCCAATAAAACGAAGGTGAAGATTATCTTGAATCTCGTAGCCTACGAAAGGGCAATGGAGAGCTTTAACGAGGATATGCGCGGTATCTATGCCAAGCTGAAACCCGAAGGCTATGACGCCCAAGCCTTCCCACGAGTGAATGAGTTGGAGAAGAAAGAAAACATAAGCAGCGAAGAAAAACAGGAACTTGAGTCGATTAAGCAGAGTGAGGAATACCTCTCTTATGTTGAAATGAAAAAAACATTGATGCGCGAGTTTGAAGAAGCAAGAGAATGCGCTTCGGCAGACAATGACTATACAGTCAGCGAAAGGGCACTCACGGACGATGATTTGGTTTCCATTGCGGAAGTTATACCTTCGGATAAGGAGTTTGCAATCGGGAAAAATGAAGATGGGGAAATCAAGGTTAATGGCATCACCGTATTGGCGGAGATTGGCAGAATGTTTATAATGTAAAACAAATAATTATGGCAGGAAAAACGATTAACGAGCTTGACGCACGGACAATGCCGAACGGCAAGGAGAACATACCCTTTCAGGAAGGGAATACAAACGGAAGATTATCTACCGATGCGTTGAAAAGATACGTGGCACCTGATTTAACAGCTTATCAGAAAACCGTAGACGCTGATAAGAAGTATCTGTCTGCCGTGGAAATTGACGATGTGACATCAATATTATAGTTATGAGAATCAATTATCAGTCCGATTTTAAAATCATAGAGAAAAACCTGAATGGAGACCTGAAAACTCCTTTCCGGTTTACTTATCAGACAGCATTGTCGAAACCCGTTGTTGTCTCTTTTGACGGACACGACTACAAGAACTGTCGCAGGCTGGATGATGAAAGCCTGCTGGTTGTGTTTGATAATCATGGCATGCGTACGGGCAACCTGACGGTCAGACGCGAGTATTACCTTACTGATGCTGATTTTGCTGATGGTATCTGTAACCTTGTATCCATGGAGTTTACAGGCATCGTTCTTGTCAATGGCAAATCTGATGACAGTACAGGTACAATTGACGTTTATCCTAACTATCAGAAAGGCGATAAGGGAGACCCAATGACATGGGAATCCATGACAGAGGAGCAGCGTGCCGAATTAAAGGACTCTGTGGTAAAGGATGTGCAGAATGAGATGCTTTCTTCCTCTCCTATTTCCGATAAGGAATACGAAGATGTATTGAGTGGTTCCCTTTAATCGGAAACCGATAAGAATAGATTTACAAAATTAAAATAAGAATTATATGGCTAAAATTTATAAACTTACCAAAGGCGGGCAGACTATTTATCCTGCTACAACCACTGATGCGGTGGTACATCCGACTACGCGTAAAAACCTTACGGAAGAGCTAGCCGAATTGAATGAGCGAATTCTTGATGAAACAAAACGTGCACAAGCAGCTGAGGAAGTCAACGCAACCGCTATCGAAGCACTGGCAAATGAGCTGGAAGCCTTGGGTGCATGTGGATTCGCAAGAGTAAACGGAAGTGCGGACCCGGATGCACAGGTTACATTTGGGAACACATCGAAACTTCGCTCGTTGGCGTCACATCTGCATCTTGGAGTGTTTAAGAATGGCAAGTTGCTAAAACAATGTGCACCGGGAAGACTTACTCAATCTGTCGATGGCAGGGATATTGCCATAGACGGGACCGATGGAGACGTAATGAACTTCACCGATTGCGATTTGTATTACTTACGCACCACCATGCAATATACGCCACAGGGAAGTACGGAAGGAGAATATAACATCGTGGCATTGTCCTTGCTGCCCTTTGGTATCGGAGGGAAGCAAGCAAAGCGAATCAGACCGTTTGCCATCGTCCCCGGTGAATGTGTTACCGCCAAGTTGGAAGGTGATGTAAGAAATTGCGCCCATTATGTCTATAATAAGAACGCAATCGGGACATACACCGAACCTTTGAAGATATTCAAAAAAAACTACAAAACAAGTGGTGGAGGATTCCCGACACAATATGTGTCCGCAGTACAAGCAATCAAGAACGCACAGGCAAAGAATGCAGACGAAGCGACCAATCGTCCATATATGGGAATGTATTATGAGTTCTATGAAATCATTATTTGTCTGATGAGTTTTGAGATAGGCACATGGGCACATACCCGGTTAAACCTGTTTGGTGTAGGTTGTACCACTTTGGATAGTGTTGATGCACAAACATTTGCAGATAATGAAATTTCTGCAAATAGTGGATGGAAGGTGATAGCCGGAGGTACAGTTAAATACATTAATTTATTAGGCGATAAAGCAGTGTCTCTATCAGGTTCATCTGACAAACAGCGTTTGATTGGTGGAGTAACAGGAAACTCATGGTACGGATTCTTAGAAATAATGGAAGCCCAAAGACTATTGAACGGCATATCCAAGGCAGGACTCGTGTCAAAGATAGGAAGTATTGGGAATATATTCTTTCTAGACCCGGAAGGCAATGTATCATGTACAACCGATGGTTCTGTCAACCTGTCTACGGGCGCAGGCATGGAAGCCTGCAAGCATTACTACGTGGTGAGAAATGTCCCCGGATGTGAAGGAATGGCAGACGGAGTAATGACAGCCGTTGTAAACTCTTACACCAAGATGGAGTTTGCTGACGGTGTCAAATGGAGTGACAATACGGTGCTGGATGGCGGCATTGGAATCCTGAAACGCTCTGTCCCCATATACAGAGGTTGGAATCTTCCGTTAGTTGGATTATTTCGCATACTAGATGGAGCATATTACATTGCCAGAAAGGATCCGGAAGGCAATAATCTGCCTGTGCAATTCCGCTGTGCATCAGATGTGAGCAGAATTCCTGCAAGAACTACTTATACATATCGTGTTCCTGACAATGAAGAAAGTGACATGGAAAGAGGTTTGGATTTAAAGAAGGAATATTCGGGAATAAATCTTCCTGTTACCAATGAATCATGGGTGAAAAAATCAGATTATGATTTTTCGCTTTTCTGCGCGGAGACTGTTAATGGGGGGGCTCGTAATTATGAAAATGCTTATCTATGGTTGTACATCAACGAAAATATAGCCGCAGGGGAACGCAGTTTGCATAGCACTACTGTCGGCTGTTTTGCTCAAACCAACAACGCCTCAATTCGCACAGGAAGTTGCAGTAACTATGCTGACGCTAAGGCAGATTCTTACGCTGGAGGTTTCGCTATCCCTTTTATCGAATTATAACAGAATGATTATGAAAACAGAAAGAAATGAATTTGATGTACGTATGCCTTTAGTAAGCTATTCAGGCAAGAAAGCATTGGTATGCGTCAACGAGGAAACGGTTACTTATCCTGCGATGGAAGGTACTGTAGAAAGGACAGCATATATATATGATACATTATGGGCAGACTGTGATACGAATGATGAAGAGTCGGTAAGAAAATCATTGGTCCGGGAACTGGAGAAAAGCATCAAAGAATATGATGTGTCTGACCATGTGAACGAATTTACCCTTGCCGGCAAGAAGATGTGGCTCTCCAAGGAAATGCGTGTAGGTCTGATGAACAGCATCAACATTGAGAAGAGTACCAAAAAGACTGATACCGTTCTTTGGTTTGAGGGGATTAATTACACCATTCCAATAGATGTGGCACTACAGATGCTTGCCCAATTGGAGTTGTATGCATTATCATGCTATAATGTCACACAGCAGCATCTATCCGAGGTATCCGGATTAAGTACGCTTGAAGAGCTGATTAATTATGACTATACCCGTGGCTATCCGAGCAAGCTTGTGTTTAATCTTGATTAGGCTAAGATAGGGAAATTCCCTGCATACCTTCTCAGGCTGGCAGGGAATAAAGATTAGCTTTCTCGTCCGGTTAACAAGGTTTTGCAAATATAACATTAAAAATTAATCCGACAAATGATTAGTGCAATAGTTAGAGATGGCATCGATAAGAGCGTAGCCGGAGGATTGGCAGGAATAGCTACCGCATTCGTTCAGGAGAGCATAGAACACATGATTCCGTGGCTGATAGTGTCTGCTGCCGTGATTATATGTGATTTAGCCTGCGGGCTGAGAAAGAGTATCATAATGGGCGAACAGGTCCGGTTCAGTCGGGCGGTAAGGCGAACCATGGGCAAGATGGTTACATACTTCAGCTTTGTTTTCATGGTGGTGATGATAAACAAGGCATCGGGCAGCCGTTACGACATTGATATGTATTCCTGCCTGATGGTGTGTTTCTTGGAAATGTGCTCGATTATCAGCAACATACTTAAGCCGAAGGGAATCGAGCTGAATATCGTCGAAGCGTTCAGGCTGATTTTCGGCAAGACATTAAAAGTTGACAAAGAAGATATTAAAGAAGTAATTAAGGAGGAAAAGAAATGAAATTTTTTACGATTGCGGAGCTGTGCAAGTCCACGACTGCCGACCGCTTGGGTATCAACAACAGATGCAGACAGGAGCATGTAACGGCTCTTACTGCCTTGGTGGATAACGTGCTGGACCCATTACGCACATGGTGGGGGAAGCCTATAACAGTAAACAGCGGTTATCGCTGTCCGGAGCTGAATAAAGCTGTCAAGGGAAGCAAGTCCTCTCAGCACATGAAGGGTGAAGCAGCCGATATCGATACGGGGGACAGACAGCAGAATAAATTGCTGTTTGAGTATATCCGCAAGAATCTGCCCTATGACCAATTGATTTGGGAACATGGTGGAGATTGGGTGCATGTAAGTTACAGAGCAGACGGTAAGAATCGGAATCAGGTATTAAGTTTATAAAATCTACAATTATGGCATTAAAGGATATAACCGGCAATTTTGCAGCATCCGGCTCCAATCAGGAGTATAAGTTTCAGCCTGCTGCGTCTACATTTGGTTTGCAATTGGTATTCGATACACATCCGTCCAAGGTGGTATTGTATCAGAGTTTGGACGGTGAGAGTTGGGTGGCGTTTGAAGTCGATTACGGGGTTGGAACAGTTTGGCAGAAGAACATCGAAGGTATTATTGGTGAGCAGCATATCAAGATTCAGTGCAATGTTAAGCCTGTCAAGGCATTAATTTTGGAGTGATATGAAGGTTAACACAATATCTTTAAATTCGGTGCGGTTGAATACAATCGCACTGAATCACATTGGCGAAATCCGTTCGGGTGGCGGTGCTTCCAAGCCTTCCCCTATCCCTCAATGGATAAGGGAGCATATCGTTTTCTACTATGACGTAAAGAAGCAAGGTGCGACCAACGAAACATTGAAGGAGTCTGCTTACTTGCAGGACTTGTCGGGTAAAGGAAGAAGGATGAAATTAAATAACTTTCTCTTCGACATGATGAGCGGTGTAGATGGGTATAAGAATGAAACGTTTGAGACTGTTCCTAACAATACTAATATAAAATGGAGTCACCTATCTTATTACTCAATAGAAGGTAAACCTACTCAAAAATCTACAGACTTTGGACTTTACAGGGTTAAAAACAATGTCAATAAAGTTCTATATTTAAAATGGAACATAGAAGGGATACAAGAAGGAAATAAGGTTTATTTGGCTCAATATAATAATGAAAGCACAAGAATTGAGTTAACCAATGGTGTTAACGACATAGCCTTTGATACGACTAATAGCGATAACCCGGGATATGGTTCTGTAACCATTATCTCCGACCAACCCTACTCCACAGACATCACCATTACTCAAATACCCGAATATCCCGGTGCATTAGTGACAGATGGTTTAGATGACTACGGATTGGTAGAGAATCTGAGTAGTGGAGTGAAGATGCTGTTTATGACGGTTAATCCGATGGTTTCAAATATAATGTTGTACGACCAAAGATTCCAAAGAGATGAGCTCTTTCAAGTCTACAGCTTTCCTAATAGAGTTGCATACATTCTCAACATAAACAATTCAGAGATGAATAAACAGGGGAAGGTTTACATTAATGGTAAACTTAACACTACTATAGTTGCCAATGATTTACTCAATGTTAAACATATAGTTACTGTGACAGCCAATGACTTAGTAACCGTGAAAAAACGTCATGTATTCTTCAATTCATCTGTGGGTGTCGCTTATTACGCCAAACTCGCCTTCTACAACTCCATAGCCTTCGACTCCATACCAACAGAGGCAGACGGATTCACAGAGCAAGAATTAATTGATTACGTATTAACTAATATAATTGGACAATGAGATATACAATCGTTACAGTGGAATGGCTGACCCAACATGGATTGTTGGCTATGCCGACAATGCGAAGCAACGCAGACGGCACTAAAGTAGTGCTGCATGAAGAATTCGTTAACCTCTTCCCAAGGGACTCCTTCCCCACCTACAGAATGGATGACCCCGAATTCGTACAAATCATGGAATCGGAAGAATGGAATCACGAACCGCAACCTTATAGTGCTGATTACATATTGGCTGCATCCGCACAAAACATGGTGGAATCCGCCAAAAAACAGATACAGACATTGAGCCTGACAGACAGCGAATCTTTGAAAGTTAAATCGCTGTATCCCGATTGGGCGGAATATATAGACGAATCCTTATCCAAGGGAATGAAGGTTAATTACAAGGAACACCTGTATAAGGTCCGGCAAGATATCCCTATGGTTTTGGAAAGCCAATATCCCGGCATGGCTACGGCAGCACTCTACGAAGTGGTTGTAGAGACCGCATCAGGCACCAAGGATGACCCGATACCCTATACACCTCCTATGGAGATATACAAAGACAAATACTATACTCAGAATGACGTATTGTATATCTGCACAAGGGACAGCGGTCAGGCATTGACCCATGACTTAAGCAGCTTGGTAGGGTTGTATGTTAATGTTGCAAGCTTATGAAAACCATAATTTATTGTGTCATATTGCTGACGTTGGCAATATGCTCATCATGCCGGAGTGTAAAGTATGTGCCTGTTGAAACTGTACGTGTAGACAGTTTGTATCTCACCATCCACGAGAGAGATTCAATCCACATTAAGGATTCCATCTACATTCGCGAGAAGGGTGACACGGTATTCGTTGAGCGATGGCGCACGCAGTACAGGGATAGAGGAAGAACAGATACCTTATATGTTGACCGTGTGCGTGAAGTTCAAGTTCCTTACCCGGTAGAAAAAGAGCTAACATGGTGGCAGGAAGTCAAGATTAATTTTGGTGATTTTTCTTTAGGTATTATCTTTGTATTGCTGTTTATTATTATTTGGATGATAAAGAAGAAAGGAGGTTCAAAATGAAATAGAAACTATACCGAGGATTATCCTCACAACGCTACGAGTAGAAGCGTAGCGATTACTCAAAAATAACAAAAGCAGTTCTTTCGGGGGCTAAGAATTAAAAAAAAGCCCCCAACATACATCATATTAATATTGCCACATAAAAACATGATAAAGCATAAGATACCTGATGTTGGGGGCTAATATCTTCAACATAAATATCTTATGCTTTGTTCATCAAAATCTCATGTTTTATGTGGCGAGGCAAAGATAAGCATAAAAATTAGAAAAAACTATGTGCAAATCAGAAATCTTTGCCAAGATAATTAATATTGTTTCAAAAGAAACCGAAGTGCCTGTAGACCAAATATTATCCTCTGATAAAAACATGGAAACAGTGGATGCCCGGTATCTTCTTGTGTCTCTCCTGTCTGAAAGCGGCATGTACCCTTCACAAATAGCCGTTCATATCCACAAAACCAAACGTGCTGTTAACTACATGATATCAAATTTCTATGAGAGGATGGAAAGTGGGAAAATGTTGAGAATATATTGGGATAATATAAAGAAATCATTGGGAAACAACTGATTTTACATAAGTTACAACATATGTACTTTTGCATACGGTCAATTTTGACCGGGATACAAAATACAAATACTTATGGAAAGAACTTATGTTTTTAATTCAGACGGAGGCAATGGAGGTTCAGGCGGTAGCAAGCTTGACATTACCGCTATGCTTCCCGGAATGTTTGGGAACAAGGGGATAGACCCTAACCTGCTTGCCTTGATGAATAACGGCAACGGCTTTGGAGGACAGGACGGATGGTGGAGCATTATCTGGCTTGTTGTGATAGCAAGTATCTTTGGATGGAACGGCAACGGTGGCGGTTTGTTCGGTGGACGTGGAGGAAACGGAGCTAACGGACTTCCGGCAGAATTGGCAGGAAACGCAGGACGCGAATTGTTGATGCAAGCTATTCAGGGTAACGGTAATGCTATCTCTCAATTGGCTTCTTCATTCAACTGCTCTACCCAACAGGTTCAGACAGCATTGTGCAATGTTCAGAATAGCATTACACAAGTAGGTAATCAGGTGGGATTGTCAACCAACCAGATTATTAATGCTATGCAGTCAGGCAACCAGTCTATCCTTACTCAACTTGCCGATTGTTGCTGCAAAACGCAAACAGCTATTGAAAGACAAGGTTATGAAGGACGTTTGCAGAATTGCGAATCAATGAATGCCCTTACCAATACAATGAACAACAATGCATTGTCATTGCGTGACGGGGCTACTGCAAATACGAATGCTATCCTTGCCAAACTTGATGCAATTCAAAATCAGGCATTACAGGACAAGATTGCATCTCTTACTGCGGAAAAGGCTACTTTAACAGCCGAAATATCCCAGCGTAATCAGAACGCCACTATCCTGAGTGCAGTAGGACAACAGATTGCTCCTTTGGCAGCCGGATTGCAGGCATTACAAGGAGACGTTGATGGAATCAAATGCAAGCTCCCCAATACTGTGAGTGTTCAATACCCCAATTTAACCGCTATTAATACAGATTGTTTCCGTGCAGCCGCCTACGGTGCATATATGGGTGACGCTGTATACGGACGTAGTGGATGTGGTTGCAACAACTACTGGGGTTAATCCGGTAAGAAAGGAGGTAGATATGTGGCCTAACTTTTTTACAGGATTCCCATCCCTATTCCCATCAATCGGAAGAACAAATTTCAACACTCTCCCTACGGTGGCTGTGACCGTCGGCACGGAGAATGTTACTTTGGAACTTCCTAACCACGCATTCCGTAACAGGGATTATGTTGGAGGATTCTATATCAGCCTCCGTCAGGCTATACCTGCCGGCACGACTGCAACTCTTCCGATACTGATAGGGACTAATGGGGACACAAGACCGTTGATGGCTTATAACAATGAGCCTGTAACTGTTGAAAACTTAGCCGGAACAGGCATCTATGAAATTCACTATAACAAGTACACCAACGAATTGTATCTTGTTAATGGTGGATACAGACCGACAACGGCTCCGGCTCCTACAGCAGAAACAGCTTCTTTAAGGAGCAAGTAATAATTAACATGGAGTTTTGTGGTGATTTCCAAAATGGAAATAGCCACACTCCTTTAAAATCAAACAATCATGTTTCAGAACTTACGAGTAAACAGTACATTATATCTTCTTCATAGAGGTGCAAATCCAAGTTTGGAATGTGGGCAGGTCGTTAATGTAAGCCCCATAAAAACCATATATAAGACTGTTCCCAACATGCCTTATCCGCAGCCGGTACAGGTTATTGATTTTGTCGTGAATATAAACGGACAGAATGTCAATTTGCAAGAGATACCGGCTAATGCCAATATTGCCGATGATATTAAGACAGGGATGCTGATTACAGGGTCAAGAGACGAAATGAATACTGAGGTCCTTACCATGAAACAGAAAAGTGAGGATGTCCTAAAAAGTGTGGAATATCATCAGAACTTTCTTAGGGTATGTGACCAAATGCTTGCCATGCTGAACCCTGAATTTGCAGCCAAGCAACAGCAGGAGCAGGAAATATCCGCATTGAAAGGGCAAATGTCCAATATGGATAAGAACATGCAGGAAATGAGCAAAAATATGGCTGACCTCATTGCACAGAATCAGAAGTTAATGGAACAGCTCGGAGTGGTTGAAGCATCTAAAAACAAGAAATGATTATGGGAATGTGGGAAATATTAGAAGAAGGGCGTGACGATTACGGACACGGCTTCGGTATGAGAGGTGACGAAGTGGAGGAAGCCTACAAGGAAGGCTGCCGCAAAGGTTACGAAAAAGCCATGAGAGAGATGCGCGGAGAGATGGGTTTCCGTGATGGTGGAAGAAGTTATTCAGGTGGTGGAAACTCATCCGGCATGGATGAACGCAGATACCCCGGATACTTTCCTGAATATCCGCGTATGGATGAAATGGGCGAACGCAGACGCAGACGCTCTAACGGTGAATTCTATTAATAACAGGAGGGGTAAAACGCCCCTCTTTTTAAATTAAGGCTATGGAACAAAGATTAGATACATATAGCAAATTCCCATCAGGGATGCAAGAATACCTGGAATCATACGGATTCCATTTCAGTAAAAAACTTTACGAATGGGCTGTTTCAAAAATGAAAGTGAAAGACGAGGCAACAGGCAAGGAAAAGAAACTTGACCCTTGGAGTAAAGATGAGGTAGACGATATGCTCAAAGCAAACGGAATTACCATCGAACACGACAAAGGATATGACGTTGCCTATGTTGCAAATATGTTGAAAGCGGATTTTTTCAAAAAATCATTGGTTGACGAAGCACATTTGTGCAAACATATAAAGTGCTACCTTGATGATATTGATGGGGACCCTTGCAGGGCGTTTGATGAATTCTTTGCCACCTGCATCGGTAAAGGAGTTCCTGTAATTTGGTCTGATGTTATATGATTGTTCAGGAGTTCTACATACCGAAATATGGGGATTGGCACGTCAAGGTGTATTATGCGGTACACACTTATTGGGCTAAGGAAATCATTACCGACCTGTACCGTATAGGATGCAGGGGGGATTCCCTCAAACGTGCGTATCGCAACCTGACAGAAGGCAGGATGAATACCGGACTTACCTATTCGGACTACAGGAGAAGAGAGACGGTAATGGTGCTCTCTTTGACTTCTACCCCCGAACAATTTCAAAATTCGTGGGACCACGAAAAAGGTCATTTATGCCGGCATATCTCCAAGGCTTTCGGAATTGACCCTTATGGAGAGGAAGCACAATATCTCAGCGGATATGTCGGTCAGAAGATGTTTCCTGTTGCCAAGAAATTCTTGTGTGAACATTGCAGAAAGGGAATGGAAAAATAATAATCGAACAGAAGCGTTCTTTGACTTGTTGGAATTACCGCTAAATTTAAAGTGTTAATAGCCATCTTTGGTATTGTCATATTGATATAATTGCCTATATTTGCGTCATATAGGAGTACTGGTATGTACAACAGCATTATCTTGCACTATAATAAGAAATTTACAGGAATACCGTAATTAGATATCTTTCTGTAAATATTAGTATTATTTTCTTGTACTATGAATAAGGTAATTAATATTCCAAATGCGGATAGAGATGAACGGATAGGTAGTGTTTTTAACCATTTATTTTCTGTCATTTTTGCGAATGAACAAATAAGGGATAATGATGTTCCTGTTTGGGATTTTTCAAAAACCTCATTTTTCCATCCATTTTTTTTGTTCCCATTTGCCATATATAAAAGCAAATGCAAGAACGTACAGTGTAAAAATGTGGTTGGGTATATGAAAAACTATTTAGAATGTGTTAAGTTCTTTGATATGCTGACGATAAAAGATGACATGGACCTAAATAGTGCGTTGAAAGAATATTTAGGGAAAAGTTATATCCCTATATGTCGCTTTAGTCGATTGAATAAGAATATAGATTCAATGCAGACCATTATTCAAGGAGTTATTGAAAAACAGAAAAATTTAGATTTAAAACTTAAAACTCCACTTTCGTATTTGATTAGTGAGTTAATTTGCAATATAAATCAACATTCTGATAGTGATTATGGTTATATATATACGCAATATCTGAAACGTGAGAATTGTTTGGATATATGCATTGCTGATGATGGAATAACAATTTATGGAAGTTATGTCAAGTCACAAAAGATGCTTGATAAGATAGGTGACAATGAAGCTGAAGCATTGAAATATGCAAATGAAGGATATTCGACTAAAGATCTTCCCGATGCTGAAAGTAGAGGATTTGGTATATCATCTACTAAAAGTATGATTGTGGAAGGTCTTGGAGGAGCATTCTTTATGTTATCAGGAGGGGCATTTCATAGGCATGATGCATCTGGTGGAAGTGATTATGTAAAATTGCCTGATACTATTAATTGGAATGGCACGATTATACTTATGAGAATACCATTGACAGTTAGTGAAGAATTTGATTATACGAAGTATATAAAATAGGAGGTATTATGAAAGAAATAATTAAGCTTCATGATCTATTAGGATCTGAAATACGCTCACGTTCTAATGCTGAAATTTTACGAGAAAAAATAGCAGAGCATAGTGGTTCTATAATTGATTTAAGCGATGTTTCTTTTATTTCAAGATCATTCGCTGATGAACTATGTATCTTAGTAGAAAAACATATTATTCAATTACACAATGCCAGTGGTGTTGTGCAAAATATGCTATCTGTTGTTTCTGAAAGTAGGAAGAAAAAAAGAGTTAGAAAGACTGATGATACTAAAATAAAAGAATTTGATGATATGGAAAGTTTGACATCTTTTCTGGCTACAATTTGATAAGAATGTATTTCTAGGCATATCTATTGAAAAATATTCACCGAAAACTTAAAAGGCAAATATCAATAAAGTCTTGTTGATTCAAAATAAATCAGAGCGGTAATTCCCAACGGTTTTACCGCTTTTTTTTATGCTAACATAATATGAAAGAAGATAAGTTGAACATATTGCTTGAGCAATCGGATGATATTCCTCATTGGGTATTCTGCCAACTGCTAGCCATGATACAATGGAACGTTTAGAGAGGTGGATTTGTAAAATGATTCCCTTTGTTGTTTTGATGAAGGTGGCTTTGTTGTGCTTAAATTTTCATTAGCATTATGCCAGCTTTCATTTCTATGTAGTCTTGATGCTTTCCCGGGTTATTCAAGAAAACCGTAGCTTAATAGAACCAAAAATATTATTATTTTTTATACTAGACTGCATTAGTCTATTGATTGTATAGCATAAAACTTAAAATTGATATTTTATTTACTATTGTTTTACCTTGTAATGTATTTTTGATGTAAATATCTTATAATCAATAATATATATGTCTAATATCCCATTTTAATGTGATGGGCTTGCCTATACAGCGCTTGTATAAGGAGCTAAAGAAACTATAAACTTGTAAATTGAACCCAACACGTGCCATTTTTGTTATTATACTAAATAGTAAATAGAAAAATTATGGCTTACAAAATTGCTTTTTACGACACGAAACCCTACGACGAACGCTCGTTTACGGAGGCTAATGAGAAATTTGGCTTTGATATAAAATTCTATAAGGGCCATCTGAATATGAATAATGTGGTGTTGACCAAAGGAGCAGATGTAGTCTGCATCTTCGTAAACGACACGGCTGATGCCGAGGTTATCCGGGCAATGGCGGATAATGGCGTTAAACTGCTGGCTTTGAGATGTGCCGGATATAATAATGTAGATTTGACTGCTACGGTCGGCCGTATGAAAGTGGTGCGTGTTCCGGCTTATTCACCCTATGCCGTTGCCGAGTTTACGGTGGCATTGATGCTTTCGCTCAATCGCAAGATACCTCGTGCAACGATGCGCACCCGCGATGGAAACTTTTCATTGCATGGGTTGATGGGATTTGATATGCATGGCAAGACTGCCGGCATTATCGGCACCGGCAAGATTGCAAAGATATTGATTCAGATTCTCCGTGGGTTCGGGATGAATATATTGGCTTATGATCTTTACCCCGATTATAATTTTGCCCGTGAGCACCAAGTGGTATATTGTTCGTTGGAGGAGCTTTATCACAGTTCTGATATTATCTCTTTACATTGTCCGTTGACAGAACAGACAAAGTATTTGATAAATGATTATTCCATCAGCAAGATGAAAGACGGGGTGATGATTATCAATACAGGAAGAGGCCGGTTGATTCATACCAATGCATTGATTGAAGGACTGAAAACGAAGAAAGTGGGGTATGCCGGACTGGATGTGTACGAGGAAGAAGGGCAGTACTTTTACGAAGACAAATCGGATAAAATCATTGATGATGATACGTTAGCCCGTTTGTTGTCTTTCAATAATGTGATTGTTACTTCGCATCAGGCTTTCTTTACTAAAGAAGCAATGGCAAATATTGCACATACTACTTTACAGAATGTCAAAGACTTTGCAGAAGGCAGACCGTTGGTAAATGAAGTGGTTGCTTCCTGATAGAAATGGAAGGGGGAGAAGTTAATCTCCCCTATAGTAATACAATAGTGCATGACGAGCTATAAAGTCAGCATTCTTTTCCACTAATTCTTTCTCTCCATATTCCGGTAACTGTGCATCAGGAATGTAATGGTGGCTGATTAGATATTCTAGCAAATCCGGTGGACATTTAGTGGGCACTGTCAGCAGATTAAAGGCTTCTTTGACAGCAATTTCCCGGTTGTATAGGTTGTTTAATGGGTCGGTGATGCATTCGCATATATCATTGGCTAATAGAATACCTTTTTCCGGATTGACCATCATGATGAAGTTCCGGTTTCCTTTCATTTGTGGGAGTGTATGATTGTCGTCATCCGGCCATTGCAATACTTGAGTCAGGAAATGATGCAGTTCTTTATAGCCGTTCAAGTATACTATCTGTGCTCCTTTTGTACCTTTGGTAAAAAGTTCGTAAGTGGTTTGGTTTCGTTGCTTCATCTCATCCGACAAGGTTGGAATATCAGGGTAAAGCCCCTCTATCTGCTGCCAGTTTTCGGTTTGATGACCGGTTAATAAATCAATCCATTCATATAAAAAGAGTGCCATCGGGCCACAGGGAATGATGTATTTATCGGAAGCTGTTACTTGTGCGATGTACTCCTGTACAGAGGGTTCGGTGAGATAATTGTGTCCGAACAGCCATAATAGTTTGTGCTCAGCTTCAGTTCTGTCTCTGAATTTCATAAAATACTCCGTCAATGCATCATTCGCAGGTGCTGTTTCGTATTCTTCATCCAATATCTCGAAAAACATCTTGGCAGTTTGCCGGATAGAAGTTGCCATCGGATGAATGTAAGAATGTGGGTAGGGAGCTTTCTGAAGCGTGTTCCAGATAATGAAACGTATATCCTCTTCATTGATTTCATCTTTGGTGTAATCGGGAGTCAGCGTATAGAAGGGGAGCGCGGTTCCGTAAAGTTCCGAATGTTTGTTGACGAAAGACCGCCAAAGTCCCAATCCCGAAATGACATCTTCCAGGTAGGCTGCGGTATACAGACAGATTTTCTTTTTAAATGCCTCGGGTATTTCATTTAAAGGACAAATATGGAAAAGGCGGTTTGCCAGTTGCACAAAATAGTTGTCAGAGGGCTGCTGACGGGTATAAGGATGGATGGCCAGCCAGTCTTTTATGTACAAGTTTGCTTTTTGCATTCCATTATTTATTTGGTTTCATTGCAAAGATATCCGTTTTTGCTTTACTTTGCATCATACAAACTTTGAAATATTGAAAAAATGGAAATAGATTTAACCACTCCGGCTTTGCTGTTCTCTGCCATATCATTGATAATGTTGGCATATACCAATCGTTTTTTGTCGTATGCCCAACTTGTCCGCACGTTGAAAGACCAGTATCGTGAGAATCATTCGGCAGTCACGGCCGCTCAAATCATTAATTTGCGAAAACGTCTTTATCTGACCCGTGCTATGCAAGTAACCGGTATTGGCAGTTTGTTATTATGTGTGGTGAGTATGTTTTTAATGTATATACAGTTGTATATGGTGTCGGTTTATATTTTTGGTTTGGCACTTATATTACTCATTATATCGTTGGGCATTTCTGTCCGTGAGATTTATATCTCAGTCAAGGCATTGGAAATTCACTTGAGTGATATGGATTCCTGATTTATTTTTTTGCTCTGATATTGATGACCAGTGAGCAGGCAGTCAATGCAATGCCTGTTCCTACCACTCCACTCCATCCAAACCAATGCCAAAACGTTCCGGCAAGGAAAGTCCCCAATGAACCGCCTGCAAAATAGGTAGTCATAAAGATGGTATTGATTCTGTTGGAAGCCTTAGGATTGAGTGCGAAAATTGTAGTTTGATTACTGAGCTGGATACATTGCATACCTATATCTATCAGTAAGATGCCGGAGATAATGCCTGCATACGAATTTTGTCCGATATAGAGTGAAAGCCATGCAATAAACAAGAGGCTGCAACCGATATAGTTCAGTCGTTTTACCCCCAGGATATGCACATACCGGCCGATAAAAGAGGCCGTCAAAGCTCCCATAATGCCACATAAACCCAACAAGCCTATTACATTGTTGCCGGCAAAGAAAGGGGCTTGCTCCATCTTGAAAGCCAATGAACTCCATAAAGCCAAAAAAGAGCCGAATGCTATGCCGGCACGGAGGGACGAGATGCGCAGCTGCGGATAATCCGTCACCAAGGAGAGAAGTGATTTCATCAAGTCGCTGTATTTGCCTCTGAAGTTGGAAGGAATATCGGGCAATATTCGCATAATGATAATGACACAAACTACCATTAACACAGCTGCGACATAGAAAATGAATCTCCAACCCATATATTCACCGGCGATGCCGCTCACGACCCGCGAAGCTAGAATTCCGGTCAGCAGTCCGGAGATAATCATTCCCACATTTTTTCCTTTGGTTTCAGGAGTAGAGAATTGTGCGGCAATGGGAACAAAAATCTGAGGCATCACAGAGCATATACCGGTCAGTAGTGAAGCAAGCAAAATGATATAGATATTCGGGGCTGTGGCAATGGTGAGTAATGACACGACCAGTATCGAGAAATTGATGAGAATAATTGTTTTTCTTTTATATAAATCGCCTAATGGTATGATGAATAATAATCCGAGTGCATAACCTATTTGGGTAGTCATGGCAATCAGGTTGGCAGAGAATTCGGACACTTTCAAATCATGACTGATGAGATTCAGTAAAGGCTGGTTATAATATAAATTGGCAACGGAGATACCGGCAATGATGGCAAGTATCCATAATAGAGAAGAGGGGAGTCCTGTATTTTCTTTCAATTCTTGTTTCATGATGCAAAAGTAGTGATTTCATGAAAAACCTTTTATCTTTGCAGAAAAGAAAATCGATGAAAAAGTTGATAAATAGTGTATTCTTTATAGCGTTGTGCAGTTGTATGGCGATGGTTTCTTGTATTTCGGACGGTGATGATTCCGATACAGGAAGTATAGAGTTGGTTGCAGGAGACAAGTTGCCTGCGTTCAGCGTCACCATGAATGGCGGAAGGGTAGTGACCCATGAAAGTTTGAGGGGGAAGGTTTCCTTCATCGTGTTCTTTAACACCGGTTGCAAAGATTGCCGCCGGGAACTTCCCGTGATACAACAAATCTATGAGCATCATCCACACATGCCTTTGATAGCCATCAGCCGGGCGGAAGATGCCGCGTCTGTTGCCGGTTATTGGCAGGAGCAGCATTTCACGTTTCCTTATGCCGCTCAGGAAGACCGGACGGTTTACCATCTCTTTGCCAAGTCGGGCATACCGCGTATCTATGTGGTTGATGCGGAATTGACCATCCGAAGTGTCTTTACCGACAATCCTTTGGCCGGTTATGATGAGTTGGAGGCAGCCATCAACGATGCGTCCTCACGTTAAGCCGATGGAAAGCGAATCATTATAGTTCCAA
>UMAJ01060023.1_pt1 | contig 36916 bp, 29 predicted proteins | sample 1963671 | NCBI WGS metagenome assembly UMAJ01 (sample SAMEA4835912, study PRJEB28245) | human gut metagenome | biome: gut microbiome; material: fecal sample | place: Denmark | collected 2008 | reverse complement strand
CCGCCTCCGCCGCTCCCTCCAGATACGACGTATCTACATAAAGCAGCCCATAGCGTTCCTTCAATGCCACACTGTATTCTCCCATAACCGAATCCATGGCCATATCTGTAACTATTTCAAACCGGATCCGCTGGCTGTTCCCGATTGCAATTTCTGTGACAAACAGACTAAAGCTAATCAGAATCGTCAGGGAAAGAGAGAGGAATACCGTTAATGATCCTTTTTTCATGAAAGGATCGCCGAGCTGTCTACGGCAATTTTGTCAAAGACATTTCCAACCAGATCCATAATCTGCGTCTTAAAGATCAGTACAAGCCCGATCAATACCACGATAATGAGAATCATTTCGACCGTTCCCATTCCACGGTTATTCAGTTTTCTCCTGTTTTTCAAATGACTTACTCCTGTATTCAGTTTCATGTGCATGTTCCATTCTCTGCTTAATTCCTTGCTCAGTCCTTTTCTTGTATCCATATAAAATTCCTTTCCTATTGCTTTATTTTTCGTAACTGTTCAGTACCTTCACAGTTACGATGCAAAATCCATTCCAAATCGGCTTCGCCGATGAGATTTTGCATTACTGAATCATTTTCTTACGGTCTTGGCAGTAAATGCTTCGACCTGTACCGAATAGTTACTATTTTTCATAAATATGCCCTCCTTTAAATGCCGCCTAACTTCTGATAGGCCGGATAAATTACCAGTATCATGACAATAATCAGATACAAAATCATCGGGAACAAAAGCTTTGTCGATGCTTCTTCTCCCTTTTTACGAATCTTCTTCTGCAGCTCCTGCCGGGTATCCCGGATCTCCTCCTCCAGACAGGATAAAAGCTGCCGGTTTCCTTTCCGCAGGTTCACTGAAAGCAGAAATCCCAGCCTGCGGCAGCTCCTCTCTTCACAATGCATTCCCCATTGTGTATAGACCTCATCCTCCGGGATACCATTGGCAAGCTGATTCCCTGCACTCCGCAGTTCTTTCAGCAGATAGCTGTGTGCACGATCCTTCTCCCGAATTCCTGCATACAAAGACGTAATTGTCAGAAAGGCATTGCGCACATTCAGTCCTGCTACCAGATACAGGCGGAGCTTTTCGACAAACTCCGGATAAATTTCCTTTAAGCACTCTTCCTTCTTCCTGGCGGAGCTTAACTCCATCCGGGTGATTTTCCACGCCCAGACATATCCTGTCAGATAGAGAAAAAGAATCCCCGTCATCAGCATCCTTCCCGGCGTATTGTGATACAGCTCATCGAAAAATCCCGGTGAAGTCCATTGAATATATGCCATGATGGCAAATGGCATTGCGGTCATGATTCGAAGCTCCATGCGCCGGGATGCCATCAATAAAAACAGTTCCCTTCGCAGCTCCGTCTTCTCCATGATAATCTGCGAAGTCTGTTCCATGACTGATGACAGATTCCCGCTATGGTGATACGCGGTTTCATAAATTTCCGAGAACTCCCGGATCTCTGTCACCCGGAGCTCCTCTCCTACCATCTGCCAGGTTTCTGCAAAGGGGCGATGATTCTGCCGGGCGATTGCAAACCGCCTTAAGATCTTACAGATCACGCTGCGCTCTCCATACAGCTTTTCCAAATCAGCATAGCTATCCAGAAATGCATTCTCTACCGAATATCCGGCGCGCAGGGATGTGACCGTAAACCGTAAAAGCTCCACAAACTGTTCCCGTACCTGGTCTTGCTTTTTCCGGATCAGATTTCCACATTCCAACCGGAAATACAGAACACCAACAGGAATAAGCAGCACAAAAGCCCACCATTCCCGATAAAAAAAATAATTCAGAACTCCAAGAACAGCTCCTGTTTTTACAACCAGTAACAAAATTTCCCTGCCCTGTATAGAGATTAAGGAGTCCCTGTTAAATACGGACCAGCTTGCTTTTTGTTTTCTCAGTAAATTCCCCAACCTTCACTAATTCCCCCTGTTGATTTCTCTTAAAGACAGTGTTCATACAAACCTCTCCATCTGCAATGTGCATAGGCTCTGCAACCTCCATGACAGCACGTCTCCCGTTCTTACACCGACCCAGATGAACCATCACATCAAACCCCTCTACAATCTGTCTGCGGATCGCCGAGATCGGGATTTCCATTCCCATGAGCACCATCGTTTCCAGACGGCTTACCACATTCCGGACACTGTTGGCATGCACCGTTGTCATGGCACTGTGACCGACATTGACGCTTTGCAGCATATCAATCGCCTCCTGTCCACGCACCTCCCCGACGACAATGCGGTCAGGACGCATACGTAAGGACGTCCGGATCAGGTCGCGGATCGTAATTTCCTTACAGCCTTCCACATTGGCATTCCTTGTTTCCAGACGGATCAGATTGGGGATTCCAAGAAGCTGCAGCTCCGCACTATCCTCAATGGTGATGACTCTTTCCTCTGAGGGAATGTACTGGGATAACACATTTAAAAATGTCGTTTTCCCGGATCCGGTTCCTCCGCACACCAGAATATTGGCTCCGTCCTGTACCGCCTGCTTTAACCAGTCACGGCACTCACAGGTAATGCTTTGAAGCTCAATGAGCTGATCCATTGTAATCGGTGTTTTCGGAAAACGCCGCACGGTCAGAATCGGACCGTTAATCGCCACCGGATCAAGCACAACATTCACTCTTGCGCCATCCTTTAATCTGGCATCCACAATCGGACTGGCATCGTTGATGGCACGGTTGCAATCCGCCGTAATCTGCCAAATGACCTGGGTCAGCTTTTCCCTGGATTCAAAGCAGATATCCAGCTTCTTAAGCTTTCCCTTCGTCTCAATGAAGATACCGCTTGTCCCATTCACCATAATTTCTGTAATCTCCGGATTCTCGATGAGGCTCTGCAAAATTCCAAGCTGGCGGATTTCATAAAAAATATTGCGGTGCAGCTTCTCTCTGGACAATAGATCCAGTGGCGTTTTCCTGATCTCTTCCTTCATCCGCAAATCAATTGCTTCATGGATTTCCTCCTCACTCAGTTGTCTTGTCAGATCCATGCTCTTTAAGATTCTTTCCTGAAGTTCATTCATTGCCTTCCTCCTTTTCTCCCACAAAATCAGGGATAATGTACTGCCTGACGTAACGTGCCAGATCCCCATAGGTCAATTCATCAAAACGAATGGGAATTTCCTTAAATACCGGAAACTCTATCTTCCTCGTTTTGGCCAGAACATCCTCATATTCCATTGTCCGTAAGCCTCTCTCGTACTGATCCATCTTGGCAAGCGATACTCCATCTCCACGAGTAATGGTATACACATGCGTGCAGCTCCTGAGGATATCCCACAGATCTGCCACCCCATCCGTCAGGTCAAGAATCAGGTACTCATAATCGCTGCATTTCTCAATCTCCGCAAACAGTTCAATCCACTGCTGTCCATGGACTCCTAAAATACTCTGGTAAAGCTGTACCGGTGGAACAAAATCCAGTCCATGTACATTTTCCACAATGCTTGAAAGCCGCAGAGACAGCTTTTCTTTTGCACACTGGAAATAGTAAACAAGGTCGGAAATATCATACTGGAAGCTTCGTTTCAGCAACGCTTCCAGACCGGAATACCGTTCAAAATTCATGTATAATACTTTTGCTTTCTTTGAAAGAATCTGCCCCAGTGCAAAGGAAAAGGTTGTCTGCAGACATCTCCCGACCGGTGTATAGATTCCGATAATTTTCATTTTTTCTGTATTTGTCCTGACGCAGGACATCACATGGCCGGCTTCCTTCATGTAATACGCCATCACCTCCCGGAAAATGGCTTCACAGGATTGATATTTATGAATATGTAACAGGGATTTGTTAAGACAGTCACTGCTTTCGCTTAAAATGATGATATGTGGAATGTTGAGGGCCTCCACCTCCCGCTGATATACATTTTCCGATATGAGAAGACATTCGATTTCTTCCTGCTTAGAATAGGCAAAGAACCGCTCCGGCTCTGTAAAAACGTGAACCTGAAAGGGCAGATTTGACTTATTGCTGATAAACTCCATGAAACCATACGCATATCTTTCCTCGCTATCGAAAATTGCAAGGATTGGCTTGTCCAAATAATACCTCCTTATGCTGTTGTAATGTACCGTGTTGCTTTCTTTACGCGTAAAATCTGAAAAACGGAAGGATTTCTTCCAAAAGAGTCTGATTACGAACGTAATCTTATGACCACTTTGTTTTTGTAATATGAATTATATACGAAAATTATATTGTTGTAAATAGTTTTTTTGTGGAAAATTACAAATTTGTACAAGGGTTATAAAAGAACATAGAAATTTATGGCATACAGAGCACAAACCCCGGGGATCCCAAGCAGTCCGGAGGTCAGAAAGGTAAAGAGATTCATTCCCACATCGCACAGTGGAAAATCGGTAATGACAAAATGATTGACCACAAAGATCGTACAAAGTCCCATCAGTCCCCGTAAAATGAAGTTTAAGAATTTCTCCAGCATATCCTGTCCTCCCTTTCTCTTCCATCGTATGTATAAGATTCCGGTTTTATGCTTATACTCCTAAAACAACAGGTAATTTTTTCCTGACTGACTACATAGGATGTAAAAATATCAAAAGGGGAATAAAGCTATGAAAATGTATTTTGGCAGAACGAATGCTGCAAACCGTACGATCAGCGAGCGTGAAATGAAAAGAAATGCACTTTTATCCGATCTTGAAAAAACAAAACGGGCTCTGGAAATTGCCTACTCCGGTTTCGACAATGTCACAGAACCCGATTTAATTGATTGTTATATTTATGAAGTAAATGCCATTATGAAACGCTACCAGTTCCTTATGGCGCAGGCTGATTTACTATCCTCAAACCCTCAGACCACGGAGACTTCCCTCATTGCCGAGGCTCTCCATTAACTGATTCTTTCCATAAGTCAGTCCCGCATAAACGGTCTGTGTATTCTCCATAACAGAGCCGGAGGTATCCTCCTTGCTGACCGTGGCATAAGCATCGTGAAGCTTACGCATCATCTTCTCCACCTCGGCAAGCTCCTTCGTGCTGTTGTGGAGCTTTGCCTTGGATAAAAGCTTCACAGCATAAACATAAAGGCTTAGCAGATTGCCCGCAAGGACATAATCCATATGCAGGGAAGCCATCAGCTCACGAATGCAGCCTTCTGCCCTGCGGATCGATACCGCAAAGCCTTCGGTATCGCCATTTGCATGAGCTGCCTTTGCGTCTTCTATGTAGGTCAGCAGCATTTCATAAACAATCACAACAAGCTCTGATTTATTCGCCTGTGAAATACGCAGCGTATAATTCTGTTTCATTTCCTTTGTCATCCGATCATCACCTCGTTACTCATAATCGGTAACTATTCAGAGCCATGCAAAAATGCTTTCTGCGAATGCTTGCATTCAAACAGAATAGCAATTTTATATGGCGAAGTAACCACATTCGTGAAACCACGCTGTGAAACAGAGATTTTACGAATAGGGTTCTGAATAGTTATCACTATTTTAAATAGTTACTGCAAAAGCTGCAGTACCTGGGACGGACGTTCATTGGCCTGTGCGAGCATCGAAGTACTTGCCTGGGACAAAATCTGAACGGTCGTATATTCCGTCATTTCCTCTGCCATATCCACATCCATGATTCTGGAATAAGCAGCCGTCATATTTTCACTGGATATATCCAGATTGTTGACCGTGTGCTCCAGACGGTTCTGATAAGCACCCAGACGGCTCCGGCTGGCAGATACATACTTAATTGCCGCATCCACCTTGTCAATTGCTTTGTTCGCTCCCTCTGCAGTACTTAAATCTATGTTCGAGATTCCCATATTCTCCAGAGACATCTTCGGAATGCGGATACCAAGCTGCTGCCCTTCGTTTGCTCCGATCTGCATATCCATGGCACCAAAGCCTTCCAGATCCAGATCCAGATCCGTAAATGTAGCATCCTTCGTCAGGCGGAGCTTTAATTCAAAATTACCGGATCCGGCAATTGTCACAATATTTCCATCAATCGAAGTTACATCGGCATCCTTCGGGAAGCCCTTTCCAAACTTCTTCGTGGTTACTTCATTAATCGTTCCATCTGCATTGTAAGTAACATCCAGCTGATCAATGGTATAGGTTCCTGCCAGGATTTCATCGCTATAATAAGCCACTTTGGCGTTCTGATTGTTGCTGTAGCCTCTTAAGTCAAAGGATCCGTCCAGAATGGTCTGTCCATTAAACTCCACGGTTTCAGAAATGCGGGTAAGCTCTTCCTTTAACTGCTTTACTTCATCCTGAATGAGCTTACGGTCATCATCGGTAATGGTTCCGGTACTTCCCTTTACGGCCAGCTCATTGATCCGCTGCAAAATATCATGCATTTCGGACATCGCACCATCTGCAATTTCAATGATGGAAACGCCATCTCCGGCATTGTCACCTGCCTGATCAAGCCCCTTGATCTGCGCATTCATTTTCTTGGACATGGCAAGTCCCGAAGGATTATCCTTCGCATTGACTACCTTTAATCCGGAGGATAATCTTGCAAGGGAATCCTGCAGACGGTTATCGTTCCGGTTTAATGCGTTATTTGCAATGACTGCTGATGCGTTAAAATTAATTCTCATATGCTCTTCCTTTCTGTATCCCCGGTCTGTCTGACAAATGCAATAAATGCTTTCGCTGCCCGATAGAGCTGTACGGAGTCTGCTTTGCTTCCTGATTTTTGTTCCTTCGTCTGGTTTTTATTAAAATCCTTAAGATTTAAGCTATTCGTGTTTGTAAAATAAACAGCACCCGGTTGGATCCCTTCCTTAACAAGCTGCTCCTGCCATTCTGCCTTATGCTCTTCTAAAAGTGCTTTTCCTGCTTCCTTCTCACAGGTACAGTAACCACTCAGTCCCTGTTCCGTCAGCCTGAATTCTGCAGCCGTCTTTCCAAAAGGCTCCGAGGTAAATGTAATTGCTACTCTTCCCTCTTCCTGTTCATTATGGATCACCTTCAGATTAATCGCGGTAAGCGATCCATCAATTTCAATCGGGATCTCATAATTCTCTTCTCTTGCCAGAGACTTCATCAGACCCAGCTGCTTATAAAATCCGGTCATGCTGCGAATGTCTGAGGAATACCGGATACCGTCCTGTTGCGGATCAAAGGCTTCCTGTTCGAACGTATCCTGAATCTCTCCGGTCATTTTCTCGTAGGTCTGTACCGTTTCTTCCCGGCTGTTCATATGGCGCAGGATTTCTTCGCCATGCTTTGCGATGAAATTCTGTTTTTCATTCTTATTTTTCAGAAGCTCATTCATCTTCCGGAAGCTTTCCGCAGATGCGTTTAACAGGGTATCCATTGCCATCAGATGATCTGCAGTAATAGGCTGTGCATAATCACTTAACTGCTGCATTACATCTTCTTCTGCCTTATAAGCCTCTCTTATTTCCGTATAAAGCTCCTGCTCATATTCCTTCTGTGCTTCCTCACTTCCTGCCTGATCCAGAAGCGTATAAAGATCTGCGGTATCCCCCGCATAACCTTTTTCGATCTGTGAAGTGATAGATTCGATGGCACTTTCCTTCGCGGTTACACCGCCAAAGTGATCGTCCACCCGGTAATCCAGCTTCCTGGAGGCTTCCTTTTTCGTGCTCCGCAGTGCAGTGAGCAGATTTTCAAATGTCAGCTCCATATCTGCCTGCATGGCTGCTCCCAGGGGAGCTGCATCGTTCTTTTCAATCTGATGCATCAGACGGTAAATACCGATGTATGCGCTGCGCTCCTCTTCGGTAATGTCATGATCCTGTTCCAGCCTGTATAAGAACCTGCTGTAGGATTCCATATCATCTGCGGTATCTTTATTTTCTTTTAAAAATGTATCCAGATCCTCTAATTTCATGGAAATGGGATTCACGCCCTTACGGATCATCTGTAATACCCTGCCCGGCTTCATCTCACGTATGACTCCGGTCAGCAGTGTATCCTTTTCCTTGACCTTCGTAATGTTCTCTTCACTGATTTCCATCTGGTTGTAACCAAGGATACGGACTGCTCTGCGGTTCTCTTCGGTTGCAGCAAGGTTCAGTTCATCAAGAAGATCATCCACATTCCGGAAGGCCTTCGCAATCTGATCTCCCAGATCCTTTCTCGGTGCGGTCATCAGCTCTTCGTAGCTTCGGGATGCCTTTTCACAGGCACGGCGCTGTGCCTTACCGGTATCTGCAATCTCCTTTAACGTATCCTCAGGTTCAATCTGTTCCACGAAGGAAACCGGTGCGGTACGGATACTCTGGATGAGCTCCATGGACTGATCAAACAAAGATAATTTTTCCTTGGCCTGAACCACATCCTCTTCCCCTGTCAGGCTTAAGGATAACTGATCCTCAAGCTGCTTTAAGAGCTTCACGGTTTCTTCGACCGGAGCAGTATCTAACTGATATCCGCTTCGCAATAATTTCAGATTTGCTTCAAAGGACATCTGGAGTCTGGTCTCTTCCAGCTGACGCTTACCACGGATTTCCTCCAAATAAGTTTCCCTACGGGTGAGGTCTGCCTTCTTCACCGGAATACCATCTGCAATCGCTGCGGTCACACTGTTCAGATAGTTCTCCATGCGGATCGGAAATTCAATCGTTTCAAGCTTATGTAAGCGCTGTATGGCTTCTTCATCCAGCGGAATTCCCTTTTCAATCAGCCATTGTGCCTGCCCGATGGTCTCTTCGGACACCTCCAGTCCGGCATCTTCAATCACCTTTACGATCTGGGGAAGCAGTGCTTCCAGATCAATCTGCTCCGGCTTCTTCGCATAATACCCGTTCACGGTTCCATCGGCATAATAGCCTGTGCCCTGACGGCTGCCCTCCTGCGGTGCAGAGTACTGTGCAGTATAGAGAGCCTCCGGCGTAGGTTCCATCCGGTTTTCCACCATGTACTTCTCGGAACCCTCCGAAAGCTTCGAAATATTCTTAATCTGTTCATAGGTATCGGTTATGGCCTGCACATTCTCTTTGGTCAGTGGAATGTCACGGTCATGGAACTGATTTTTGAGTTCATTGGCAAAGCTTTCCGAACCCGTAATCTTACAGAGCTCTTCATCACTTAAGGTATCCGTATACCCGACAACCTCTGTTCCACCCTTTACAAGTGCTGCTTTTATACGATCGACAATGGTCACAACCGTGTCAATTTCCGTACTTCCCGGATGAAAGCCTTCCTCTTGCAGCTTCGCAAAATCTTCATCGGACATACAATTAGACATTACTGCCATATAGTCACGACGAGCCTTGGTATCCTCTTGTCCCGCCATCCGCATAACCTCTTCTGCGGTCCTTCCGTGACCTGCGTAAGCGCTGTTATCCGTAACTGTGCCAGAAATGTCTAATGCAAATGAACTTCTTCCTGCCCGTTCTGCGTTCCGGGTGGAAGTACGATATGCAGTTGTGGCTCTGTCAACATTTATACTCTGCTTTGCGGAATCCGTTTCCGCAGAAGGAAAATAAACGTTCATAGAGTAAATCTCCTAAAAAGGTATTCATTTCCTATAAAGTTAAAAATAAGGGCGAATGTTTTCACATTCACCCTTTATTTCGGCATATTATTTTGATTTCTTAACCATTTCCCTGATTTAAAAATAAACCGGGCAGATGACCTAAAACACAAAGATCAGCGCACTGTACGGAGGAAGATCCAGGGTCAGGCTGTAATTACGGTAATCACAGCTTTCCTTTACTGAAGTAATTTCCGCAGGTACTTCCATACCCTGTCCTCCAAACCGGACATCATCACTGTTTAACAAAAGCTTATATTTCTTTTTCTTCGGAACACCGACCTTGTAATTCTCCCATTTCATCGGAGTCATATTAATGATAAACATAAGGTTATTCTTACCATTGGATGCCTTACGGAAAAAGCTGTATGTACTTCTGTCCTTATCATCACAATTCAGCCATTCAAATCCGTTCCAGCTGTTATCAATCTCATACAGGCACGGATATTTGTTATAAAGCTCCAGTAAATTCTTCACATAATCATGAAGTCCCCTGTTCAGATCCTCCTGAAGAAGGAACCAGTCAAGCTCTCTTGCTTCACTCCACTCTCTTTCCTGTCCAAAGTCCTGTCCCATGAACAGAAGCTTTTTACCGGAATGACCAAGCATATATGCATAGCCCGCACGGAGATTCGCATATTTGTCCGTCTTATATCCGGGCATCTTATTGACCATGGAGCACTTCAGATGAACGACCTCATCATGTGACAGGGGAAGAATATAATTCTCACTGTCATTATAGGTCATGGCAAACGTCATGGCATAGTGGTTATCCTTACGGAAATACGGATCCAGCTTCATATATTCGCAGAAATCATGCATCCATCCCATGTTCCACTTAAAGGAAAAATCAAGTCCACCGTCTTCTATCTTACCGGTCACCCTGGGCCAGGCGGTAGATTCCTCCGCAATTGTAAGGAATCCGGGATACGTTCCACGGACAACAGAATTCAGATGCTTAAAGAATTCAATAGCTTCCAGATTCTTGTTATCACCATATTTGTTGGGAACCCACTGTCCCTCTTTCTTTCCGTAATCGAGATAAAGCATGGATGCAACCGCATCAACACGGATTCCATCAACATGGAACTTACGGATCCAGAATAATACATTGGCAATCAGGAAGTTCTTTACTTCCGTCTTTCCGTAATTAAAAATCTTGGTTCCCCAATCCGGATGTTCTCCAAGACGCGGATCCGGATGTTCAAAAATACATTCTCCATCAAACCGTCCAAGTCCATGGGCATCGGTTGCAAAGTGAGCCGGAACCCAATCCAGAATTACACCGATGTGATGCTTATGCAGCTGATTGATGAGATACATGAAATCATCCGGCGTTCCGTAACGGGAGGTCGGTGCATAGTATCCGGTCACCTGATAACCCCAGGATCCATCAAACGGATGCTCAGCAATTCCCATCAATTCAATATGAGTATATTTCATTTCTGTCAGGTATTCCACAATGCGGTCTGCAAACTCACGATAATTGTAGAATCCCTGCTCGTCCGGACGTGGATGACGCATCCAGGAACCAATATGACACTCATAAATTGCCATTGGCTCTTTATTATAATCCTTCAGATCACGTTCCTTCATCCACGTGGTATCTGTCCAGCGGAACTTTGTCAGATCCGTTGTTCTTGATGCTGTTCCCGGACGTAATTCTGCACTGTTTGCAAATGGATCTGCCTTATACAGCTTCTCCCCTTCCTGCGTAATAATCAGATACTTGTACAATACCCCCGTTCCGACTCCTTTAACAAATACAGAATGAATTCCTCCCGGTCCCAGCTTCGTCATTGGAGTTGCACTCTCATTCCAGTCGTTAAATTCCCCGATCACATAGACCTGCTTTGCGTTTGGAGCCCAAACTGCAAAGAACATTCCCTCTTCTCCGTCTTCACAGGAAGGATGTGCCCCCAGCTTCTCATAAATATCATAATGAGTCCCCTGTGCAAACAGATACTGGTCATCCTGGGAAATGAAGACTGTTGGCTTCTTTTTCTTTTCTGCCATACCTCTACACACCTTTCTCTAGTAATGCATGAAATCTTTTTCTCTTAAAATGATCATATCCTCATCATCATATCGATTTCCAAATAAAACATCAAAGAAATGCTTTGGCGTCTTCTTATCCGCATAATAAATTGCTTCATCCACAAGCTCTTCAATCTCGGAAAGCGTAACCTCATGATCACCGGTCTGCAGATCGGCAATTCTCGTATGCAGCGCCAGAATTCCAAGATCATCAATCGAGTATTCCTGCTCTAAAGCGTATTTTCTTGCGTATTTCACAAGCGTCTGGTCATCCAGTGCTTCCAGATCCACTCTTAAATTAAATACTTCCTGTAAGTCCTTATTCCTGGCAAGGAATGCGTCCATCCGGTTCTTAGTATCCTCCAGAACCAGAATCAGCCCCTTTTCCTCCTGATTCATCTCACGAAACAGAACATCCACAGAAGGCTTCTTAAGTGCTGCGGCATCCTCCACGATCAGTGCACCGTTTGCCAGCTTATTTAACGTCTCTGCAATATCCTTCTTGTTCAGAACTGATCCGGAGATCTTCGCAACCTTACCGGAGAAATTACTGTCATTGGACTGCACATCCTTAATCAGGAGCTTTGCAAAAGCAGTAGATTCCGTTCCCTCTTCACCGGTGACAACAACATTGCCAGTGTAGGAAGCAAGGCTGATGTTATCGATGACCTCCGCAATCTGACGGCGTGTCCGGCGATGATGGATAAACGGAGCAAACTCTTTTCTTTCCTGCTCTGTCAGTTCGCGCCCCTTTTCTGTAGAGGAGATCACTTCCCCAGTCGTTTGTACCGGCTCGTCCTCCTTCTTAATCTCTCTTGGTGCCCTGAGCTTCTTAGCCTGTGCTGCCTGTGCCGGAACTTTTTCCGTCATTTCCGGTATATCTTCAAACTCTAACACAATATTCTGTGTTTCATCAAAATTCTGCTGTACCTTTTTCTTCTTTCTGCGGAGAGGCATCTTCTTCGGCTCTTCCGGTTCTTCTGCTTCTTCCTCCGGATTCTCCTCTGTCGTTTCTACCCCGGCAGCTTCTTCCGTTACTTCCTCTGCGGCCTCTTCGACCATTTCTTCCCCGGATTCCTCCGCAGCTTCCTCTTCCTCATCGATGATCTCGGCATCCTCAACCAGTTCGTCCGGAACAGAATCCTGTACTTCTCCCATAACCGGTTCTGTCCCCGGCAGCTCTTCCATCACTTCATCCACAGATTCTTCGATGATTTCTTCCGGTTCCTCCACAGGCTGCGGTTTCACCTCTTCCTTCTGCTGTGGATGAGCTTCCTTTTCTTCCCGCTGCTTCTCAATATCGGAAACCTTGACAACCTTCGGCTTTTCCTTATCGGCACGAAGCTTTTCTTCCTTCATGGCCGCAGTTACCATGGCATTTTCCAGCTCTTCCAGAAGTCCGGATTTCGTAGACTCATCAAAATCGGCAAACAGGTTGTCCGTCTGCTTACGCACGCGTTCACGGATTTCCTTGAGACGTCTTTCCTCATTCTCCTTCTTCATCCGCTCCCATTCCGCCATCACATCCTCGATGCTGAGCTGTCCGGTAATCTGCTTCTCTACCTGTTCGGATTCCGGCACCACCAGACTGAGCTGTCCGTCATACTCCTGGGAAAGCATATCATCGTACCCGGATTTTTTATTAAAGGTGCGGATCACACCCGTATTGGACATCGCATCCATTGAAGCAGGCGTAACTCCCGGTGTGACCTCTTCCTGTTCTTCCTCCACCGGACGGAAAGCGGTACGGTCTGCGTTCTTCTCGGCAAGCTCGGAAACCACATCCTGCACGTTCACTTCGGAAGTATTGCCAAAAAACACTTCCTCATCTGCCTGTTTGAGGTCTTCATCCGTGATCAGCTTCATCTCATCGGTATCCTGACGCAGAACCGGCTGTACCTTTTCCTGCACTTCCTCTATGGGCTGCTCTGTTGCTTCTGTCGGAGCTGTCTCCTGTACAGGGGCTTCCTGTACTTCTGCTTCCTGAACCCCTGCAACAGATCCTTCTGCGGTTACCGTCTGTTCCATCTGCGGTTCAACCGGCTGCATATCCGGTATCCGGATCATTTCGTTATCCGCAGCCGCATCGGTCTGTGCGGATTCATCCGCACCCTCTGCATGATCTACCGGTGCATACATCTGTGTCATCATCAGATCATTTACTTCACCTGCCGGCATGTCTCCGGTTTTATTCTCCAGGAGCTCCCGCATGCTCTCTGCGAGCTCCTTCTGTAAATTAATCGTATTGTACTGGCTGACATCAACCGGTTTCACCTGAATATCCAGATCTTCTTCCTCTGAAGAAGTCTGTTCCGTCTTCGGAATCTGCTTCGTATCGTCTGTCAGCTGATTCATCTGACGACTGTATTCATCATCGCCCTCGTCCTCGGTTTCATACTTTGCCTCCTCACGCACAGCTGCCTGATCTACGGCAAAGTCTGAAGCACGCATTCCATTATGGCTCTTCAATTCCTCGTACTTCTGTTGCTGCTCCGGTGTTAAATGTGTATGCAGCATCTTAAGCTCATATGCCTTAAGAACATATCTGCCTTCCCCAAACCACAGAATCATCTCATCGCACTCTTCAATGCATTTACTTTCAAGACCTACCCTGTGGTAAAGATAAGCCAGCTCGTAGGCCCATTTTTCACGGTAATCATGGCGCTTTAATTCTTCAAGAACCTCAATCCGCTCCTCCAGACTTACATCCTGTGCTTCATACAGCTTATACTGCAGAATATATCTGCCGCTGTCCTTCGGTGCAAGCTGGACAAATTCCTTGTAGTATTCAATCGCCTGAACATATTCTCCAAGCTTAATAGATAACTCACAGAGAGAATATACGATCAGCCGCCCTTTCTGCTTCTCATAGGCCAGAAGAAGAATATTCCTGCTGTCTTCATATCTCCGGTTGATTTTATATAAATCACTGATGGTACAGAGCATCATGACACTTTTTACCCTGCGCCAGTCAATGGAATCTGCGATTTTAACTGCTTCCTCGTATTCGCCTTCTGAAATTAAGGATTTAATCTCATCTGCACGTACTTTGTATTCATATTTATCCAAGGTAGTCACCTCTATATTTCTCTGCCAAAAGGCATACATAGTTACGTTATCAGTTTACCATACGGGGTATAAGATGTCAAAAATAAAACGCAAAAAAGAACAAGATATGGGCAGGTTCTTCCAACATTACCCATAGATCTTGTAGTAAATTTCGTTGGAAAGCAGTGCAAATTCCTGTAAGGTCAGTGCTTCCCCCCGGACAGACGGCGAAAATCCAAGCTTTTCAAGGGCTTCCTGTGCCTGCTCCCGGCCACAGGGGATATCCTGGGCGTTACCGATTCCATTTGCCAGTGTTTTCCTTCTCTGGTTAAAAGCCGCCCGGATCAGGCGGAACAGGAATGCCTCGTCTCTTACCTCAACAGGCGGCCTGTCATATCGTTTCAGCCGGATGACCGCACTTCCCACATTGGGCTTCGGAATGAAGCAGCCGGGAGAGACATAAGCCACGATCTCCGGCTTTGCATAATACTGCACCGCGAGTGACAGGGCACCATAATCCTTTGTTCCGGGACCTACCTGCATCCGGTCCGCCACCTCCTTCTGCACCATAATCGTAATGCTGTCAAGCGGAACATGGCTCTCAAACAGACCCATGATAATCGGTGTCGTGATATAGTAGGGGAGATTTGCCACAACCTTGATTGGCTTTCCTGCGTTTTGCTCCTCCACAAGCTTTCGAATGTCCACCTTCAGGATATCCTCATTGATCACGCTCACATTGTCGTAAGGAGACAGGGTATCTTCCAGAATCGGAATCAGGGACTTATCAATCTCAACCGCAATGACCTGACCGGCACTTTCTGCCAGATACTGTGTCATTGTTCCGATTCCAGGTCCGATTTCCAGTACGCAGTCCTCCTTCGTAATTTCTGCGGATTCCACAATTTTTTCCAGAATATGACTGTCAATCAGAAAGTTCTGCCCGAATCGTTTCTGGAAATTAAAGTTATATTTTTTCAAAATCTCAATCGTTCCTGTAGGATTTCCTAATGTCGGCATGCATTTTCTCCTGTTACTGTTTCTTTTTCTGAAATCCGTAAACCTGTTCTGCATTGGCAAATGTCACCTGCATAACCTGCTCCGGAGTGATTTCCTTTAATTCTGCTATCTTTCCTGCCACATAGGGAAGGTTTAAAGAGGAATTCCGCTTTCCCCTGTTCGGAACCGGAGAAAGATACGGACTGTCTGTTTCGAGAACAATTTTCTCTAACGGAAGATATTTTACCACTTCTGCAAGCTTTCTTCCATTGCCAAAAGTAACAACTCCGCCAATTCCAAAATAAAACCCCATATCAAGAAAGATGCGTGCCAGCTCCACGGAATAGGAATAACAGTGTACGATTCCCCCGATTTCCCCGGCATGGTGCTCCTGCATAAGATCTACGGTATCCTTAGCAGCATCCCTCGAATGAATAATCAATGGAAGATGTGTCCGTCGCGCCATTTCCATCTGCGCTTCAAACCATTTCTTCTGAATCTCCCGATCCGGCTCGTTCCAGTAATAATCAAGGCCAATCTCACCGACTGCAACAACCTTTCCCCCCTGCTGCAGTGCTTCCTCTCTGCAGAGCTTCTCCATGAAAGCCAGATCGTCATCTGTCAGTTCCCCTGTATCGGAAGGGTGCACCCCGATGGATGCATAAATAAAATCATACTTCTTCGCAAGATCCAGGCTGTCCCGACACCCCTTCAGGCTGGCTGCAACGTTAACCACTCTCGTAATTCCTTCCTCCGGAAGTTTCAGCAAAAGCGATTCCCTGTCCTCATCAAAGGCCGGATCATCATAATGTGCATGCGTTTCAAATATCATCATATGCTCCTGACTGCCCGATTTTTCACGGTTTTCGGGCACAATTAAAATTTCTTAAAAAATTTTTAAAAAAGTACTTGCATTTCAAAAGGCATTATACTATAATAACACTTGCGTTGCAAATGAAGTATTAAAACAACAAAAGATATGGACCGCTAGCTCAGTTGGTAGAGCACCTGACTCTTAATCAGGGTGTCCAGGGTTCGAACCCCTGGCGGTCCATTGCAAGTACCATTTTTGAGGACACAGGAGCCTTGGGGATGGTGCTTTTTTTGCGAGCAATGAGCCATGCTAAAAATAAAAAAGAACATTCCGGGGAGCTTGCTCACCTTAGAATGTTCCTTTTTTATTTATAATACGGCGAATGCTGCAGAAGCGAAGCAGCTTGCCTGCGGGCTTCCGGCATGGCTCATTGCTCACAACCAAGCACCACCTCGCCTGCGAGCTTCCGGCATGGCTCATTACTCACAACCAAGCACCACCTTGCCTCTTCTCCTCCAGCAGTCCCTCAAACTCTTCCGGCGGCATCGGCTTAAAGAAATAATATCCCTGCACATACTTTCCGCCCTGTTCTTTAATAAATTCCACCTGCTCGTCCGTCTCCACGCCTTCGGAAACCGTCTTAAAGTGCAGATTATTGGAAAGCTGCATAATTGCAGAGATAACTGCCTTGTTCTTATCATCCATCTTATTTTTCATAAAAAATCCGCCATCAATCTTAATAATATCAACCGGCAGGGATTTCATAAAGTTGAGTGTCGAGTATCCAGCACCAAAATCATCCATGGAAATCACAAATCCCACGGCCTTTAACCGCTTAATCATATCAATCAGACGATCCGCATCCTGGAAGAAAACACTCTCGGTAATCTCCAGCTCAATCTGCTCCGGACGTAAATCGTACACATCACACAGAGCCTCCATATGTTCCGGAAGCTGATCGTCCATCAGATGCAGACGGGACAGATTCACTGAAATCACCGGAACCTTCTTTCCTTCCTGCAGCCATTTGTGAATCAGCCGGAAGGTCTCTTCATATACAAACTGGTCAATCTCCACAATCATACCGGTCTCTTCGGCAAGTGGGACAAACTTTCCCGGCGGAACCAGCTTACCATCCTTATCCTTCAGACGGACCAACGCTTCCGCACCACTGATCTTTCCGGAAGTAATATCCACCTTTGACTGAAAATAGACACAAAAGCCCCCATTCTCCAATGCATCCTTCATAATCCGGTTCATGGCTTCCTTTTCATTTTCACGAGTCTCAAATTCTCTTGTATACACGTAAATTCCACTTGTTTCGTAAAAATTTAATTTTGCCATATTCCGTGCCTTCATTGCTTTATCAATCGAGCGGTTGATATCCGTTTCTTCCGGAGAGATCGCATAAATACCACCAAAGCAATTGATGGTTATCCCTGCATAGCTGCGTCTGAAATGCATAGTGAGTTCATCTGTATAATAATGAACCCTGCGTGAAATTGTCTCTGCCGGGCATGAATTCATGATAATAATGAAATCATCTCCCTTTACCCGGCAAAACAGATCTCCCTCTGACAGATCCTGCTGAATCATTTGCGCAAGAGCCTTTAACACTTCATCTCCGGTAACATATCCATACTCATCATTGATTCTTACAAAATCCTGTATTCCAAGGAAAACCAGTACAAAACCCTTTTTCTTGCGTTTCAGAAGTCTCAGTGCCTCCATACGGAACTTTTCATAACTCATCACACCGGTCAGCCGGTCTATTCCCTTCACCCTCTGCAGGTAAGATGTCACATCAGATTTACAGATCATAAAATCATCTTCAAATCCGGTATCATGAATTCTGGTTGCCGTAATCGTATAGCTGTTATCCTCATCAATGTCATAATACTCAACCGTGTTTTCCTCCATATCCGGCCCACAGGCTTCCATCGGACAGTTTTCACACGGTGTATCCCTCCGGAACATCACCTCATAACACTTGATGTCTTTCGGAAGATCCTTATATGTCTCACGCATGGACGGACTTAAATAATATATTTCATGGGTGTGCAGATTGGATACAAAATAGTCAATTTTCTGTGCTTCCATTGCCATACGCCCGATCCTGTACTCATTTTCAAGCTCTGTCTTGGCCTGGAAACGCAGAATAAAACTGGACAGCATTTTCGTAATGCTGCGAAGAGTAAAGATTTCTGCTTCTGTAAAGGAACGCTTTTCCCAGATCTCATAGGTGATGGCAAACCGCATTACATCACCCTCCCACAAAGGAAACACAATACAGGAAAACGGGATTCTGGATAATTTGCTGAATTCTTCGGTATAATCTTTATACCTGGAATGTCCGTTCTGTATCAGGTAATAATCAGGAGCTTTGCTTTCTGCCGACAGGTCGGCTGTCCCAAAGGTTTCAATGACAGAAGCATCATCGCCATCGTCCTCCCGGACCCATTTATTGGTAACACGCATTATCAGTGCAAGTGTGTCATATTCACGCAGAATACACCGGTCAAACCCAAAATAACGGCAGACCTCCTCAAACACCAGATAGAGAGCCTGCTGCAGATTCTTTTCCCGGCACAGGACATCAAAACAAAAATCAAATAGTTCACGATTGATCCGGGTGACAGATTGATCTCCGGTTATCATAAGCTTATCCTGTTCACTGACCTTCCGGTAGGTCTGTCCCCGGTAATCAGCATCCATCTGTTCACCATCATAAAAGTACAGTCTGTTTTTACCATGCCTCTTCGCAGTCCACAAAGCAGAATCCGCATGGGCATAAAGAGTATCCAGATCTCCTCCGTCCTTCGGGAACACTGCTGCACCTGCACTGAACCGGATCACACTTTCATCCCGAAGCTGTATATACTTTTCCAGACGATCCTTCAACCTTCGGATAAGCTTTTCAACCTTTCCGGTATCACTTAACTCCGGACAATAAACCAGAAAAATATCAAATGCCATCCGTGCAACAATATCCTTGACCATAAAGTTTGTATGTATCTGGCTTGCAACCTGCTTCAGCACAGAATCGGCATAGGTCTGCCCATACTGCTGATTAATCCTGCAGAAATCATCCAGATCAATCAGCAAAAGCACCCCCTGCTCATCCGCATTCTTAAGAAGCCGTTCCAAAATCCGTTCTCTTGCTGCATATCGCGTATACAGCTTGGTCAGATCATCCTTTTCCTGTGTATTGCCCTCCGACAGATTTAAATCATTCCCACTCATAAGTAAACCTCCCACGGAATTATTATTACCCTGTATGTTCATTATATCACCTGTTGCCAGCAACAACAAATCTTACGGTCTTTATTTTCCGTGATTCTTCTTAAACTGCTTTGGGGTTACACCCTTCCATTTGCGGAAAATCTTAATCAGATGACTGCTGTCGGAAAAACCGGTTTCCTGGCTGATATAGCTTAAATCAAAGTCTGTGAACAGCAAAAGATCCTCCACCCTGTTGATCCGGATAAATTCAATGTATTCCTTGCAGGATCTTCCATAATACTGCTTGAAATTCTTTGCAAAATAGGAATAACTCATGTTACACATATCCGCCAGATCTTCTACCCGGATCTGCTCTCCGATATGTGCATCAATATAGGAGGTAATTCCACGGATGGAATCCGTCTCAAGATTCATCGCCATCGCCACATCGGTATTAAATCCATTCTCACACCAGACCCGTACCATCTGGACGATCAGCGAAGAAATCAGGCTGTGAATCACAATATCATAGCCAAACTGCTTCTTCTGAATCTCCTCCCGGCATCTGCAAAAGATTTCCCTTGTCCTCCAGTCCCGGATCCTTTCTTCCTTAAAACAAAGTTCCACTTCCGGACTCTTATTGATGCTTTCAAGAATCATTTTCAACTCAGGTGAATAGCTGTTCTCGGTATATAGCTTACTGATGTCAAATTTAATGACTTCATATTTCAGGTCAAAATTGGTTGCTGTATAAACAGCATGCAGCGCTTCCGGAGGGAAGATCATCAGATCCCCGGGTTCAATCACATAAGTCCGTCCGTTGCAGTCGATCAGCCCGGTTCCTTCTACCATCAGAATCATTTCCATAAAATAATGCCAGTGGGACCGGATCGGAAACGGCATACAGGAGGTATCATAAAAAAAAGCTTCGTAAGGTGATTTTAATTTATCACAGTATTCAAATAAGTATTGCATCACAAACCTCTTACAAATAGATTTATACAATTTTTGCGCAACTATATTATAGCGGATATTTATTGGCAGTGCTATAGTTTTATAGTAATGAAAGAGTTTTATAATTTAACCCTTTATCACTTAACATCTTTATAGCTTAATTATTAATTTGGAAGGAATCTGCTATGGAATTTATTAAAGGAATAACCTTCTCCCCTTTTTCTCCCAAAGGAAGTCTTAGCAGCAAGGAAGCTAAGAACAGTTTAAAAAATCTGATAGAAGGAACAGGCGCCAACTATATTGTACTGGTTCCAAATGCGCTTCAGGAAACCCCGCAGTCAGAAGAAATTGATTTTACCTCTGATGCAACTGTTTCCGACAAGGAACTGATCAGTATGATTAATCATATTCATAAAGAAGGACTGCATGTTTTCTTAAAGCCCACTATAAATTGTAAGAACGGTACCTGGCGTGCACATATTAATTTTTTTGATGAAGATGTTCCCTGTGAGCCCAAATGGAGCAACTGGTTTGCATCCTATACGGAATTTCAGCTTCACTTTGCTGAAATTGCCGAAAAAACCAAATGTGAAATTTTCAGTCCCGGCTGTGAGATGGTAATGCCCCAGCGAAGAAGTGCTGAATGGCGTCAGCTTATCGCCGAGATCCGTAAGGTATATCATGGTATGATTACCTATAATACCGATAAATATCAGGAACACAACGTAGACTGGTGGGATTGTGTGGACGCCATCTCCTCCAGCGGATATTATCCTCCCGACCGCTGGGAACAGGAGCTTGACCGCATTGAAGCTGTTGTGAAGAAATTTGACAAACCTTTCTTCTTCGCAGAATGCGGTTGTATGTCCACCCACGGTTCCTCCAAGGCACCGAACGACTGGACTGTACGTGGTGAGGTCGATCTGGACGAGCAGAAGAACTGGTATGTCTCCATGTTTGAGGCCTGCCGCAAGCGTCCCTGGATTCAGGGCTTCTGCTTATGGGATTGGGCAGGTAAGCAATACCCATTAGACAAGGCAGCCTCCCACAGAGGATATGATATTTATGGAAAGCCTGCACAGGATATTGTGAAGGCCAATTACAAAAGCTTATAACTTCTTCCTTTTTCCCTATACGAAACCCGGCATCCTGTATACGCAGGTGCCGGGTTTTCATTTTACCATATTCTGTAACAGTTCATCCCTTCTCATTCATAAGCTGCCGGTATTTATTATATTTGAAACTATTCCGAGCCATTCTTTATAAAATGATGTTGGGGGTCAAAAGCTCCCAACTATGATGCCTACGGATTGTCCCGTGCTTTACACTCCCACAATCCTATTCAATATTCGCATATCGTGGGATTAGCATCCCACTTTTATGCTCATATCGGAGCGGGTCCCAAGGTCTTTCAACCACCTATGAGCAAGCTCATGTGTTTTTAGACCTTTTGACCCTGGCATCATAAAATGAGATCAATCAGAAATCCGCATGCAATACCAATTACATAGAGCATGGTCGTAATCTTCAAATTTTCCTTCATATCCTCATTCACACGGAACAACACAAGCAGTCCTATTCCAGATCCCACAAGAAGTCCTGCCATCATAGATCCCATAGTAAGCAGTCCCTCCAGATAAAGCTGTGTGATCACGACAGAGGCCGCACAGTTCGGAATCAGTCCAATGAGTCCCGAAAGCAGAATGCCGAGAGCCGGGACAGAGGTCATAAAGCTTCCGAGCTTATCCTCTCCTACAATAGCAATCAGGATATTGAGTGCAAAAGAAATCACCACAATAAAAGCAAAGATCTGTAAGGTATGAACGAGCGCGGACTTAAAAATATTCTGTTCATCGCAATGACAGTGCTCATGGTCACACATATGTTCAATTCGCATTTCGCTCTCTTCTTTTCCCTTACGATGCAGAATCAGATCAATTACAAATCCTGCAATCATACCAATCACTATCTTCATTCCCAATATCTGGAAAATCAATACCGGAGATACTTTCTCTGAAATCAGAATCGGCAGCATTTCATCCGATGTGGACAGGAAAATCGAAATCAATGTTCCCAGTGTAATAATTCTTCCCGCATAAAAGTTCGCTGCAGCTGCCGAAAATCCACACTGGGGAACCACTCCTAAAATACTTCCCACGACAGGACCGAGCCGGCCGGACTTCTTCACGAAACGCTCTGCCTTACTGCCCGCTTTATGCTCAATATATTCCATCAACACATAGGTCACAAATAAGAAGGGAAGAATCTTGATTCCATCAATGAATGTATCTGTTAAAGCATCTAAAAACATATTTTGTCACTCTATCCTTTCTGGATATGCAAATGTTCATAACTATTCAGAATCCACTCATAAAACCGCTGCTGACTCAGCTTTCGTTTTATTCATGTCTTTAAAAATATACAACATGTCTGTGTATCTGTCAAAGAATTCCCGCAAATTCATTTTTATTTTGTGTAAAATTCGCAACTATTCAGAACCCCATTCGTAAAACCGTTGCTAACGCAACTTGAGTTTTACTCATGTGGTTACTTCGCCATATAAATTATGTCAAATGTCCTTACGAATACGAGCATTCGACGTCCATATTGTCATAATTTGCATGGCTCTGAATAGTTACTAAAATTCATTTGTAGATACCTTCTTTATTCTGCTCATTTACTAACCGGCCGGTCAGCAATGAAGCTTAACCCTGGTATCTATTTTTGTAAAATCACTTACTCTCTGCACTTTGAATTATACAGGAAGCTTAATTCATACTTAAAATGGCAATAGTCATTCTGAAATTATATTTGAAAAAGCATCCATGAAATCCCAAACACCGCAGGCTGATGCAATAAATAAATCAGCAGTGAATGTCTTCCTATCACATCAAAACCCGGAACTCTCCATGAAAACAGTTTTTCCATCATGTGGTTTTTCTGTACGAGCTGATAGAGATAAAATCCTGTAAGAAACAGGAAGAACCACGGAAGCAGTGAAAAATAGTCCGCCGAAAAAAATCCTTTCTGTGGAAATCCAAGATAGGTGGTGAACAAATTTTCATAAAAGCCATCCGGCAATTTAAGTATATTCCAATTTTCGAATCCCAGATAACCTGTATTTACATTTCGAAAAAGAAGAAACAACAGAAAACTCCCTGCAAGACCGATTTCCGTGCGTAGCTTCAGCAGAAGCTTTTCCATGGGGAGCATCAGAAGCATGCAGCTTCCAATCAGGGTAAGCACGCCAAATATGACTCTGCTTTCCGGCATTGCCAGTAAGGTAACGAACGTAATCAGAATTCCTGATCCAGATACGATCAAACCTCTTTTAAGATGATGATGCCCCAACGACCAACAGAAGCCGGCCAAGAGAATAAACGTCCAACAGATGCTCTGCTGCCATACATATCCTCCAAAGCCGCTATATCCAGGGATCTTCTTTCCAAACAGAAACACCAGATCCCAACAGGTATGATAGAACATCATGCTTAATAAGGTGATTCCCCGGATCGTGTCAAGTCCTGCAAGACGCCCTGCTTTCTGCCTTTGTACTTTATACTGCTGTATTTTCTGTACTTGCATTTTCTGACTTTGTATTTTCTTTTCCTGTATTTTCTGTGTCTGCATTTTGAGGCTTGGTATTTTCTTTTCCTGTGTTTTTTGCGTCTGGATTTTGGGGCTTTGCATTTTCTTTTCCTGAATCTTCTGCGTCTGGATTATGTGTGTCTGCATTTTGGGGCTTTGTATTTTCTTTTCCTGTATTTTCTGTGTCTGTATTTTGGAACCTTGATCTTTTGCCTGCACTGTATTTATTTTATTTGTGTCTGCTTCCATCATTTTCTGCTATCCCCTTTTTCATGATCCTATTGGACATATTGAGGTTTGTTTTCACATTTATATCCAATAATTCCCTGATTTATGGACATCATCACTTCATTTACTCTGTTTATGTCCAATTTACCTCAAAATAAGCCCCTATCGCAATGTTATTCTCTTAATTTTGGACATAAATTAATTTTGACACAGTAATATGTCCAAATTCAAAACAATTGCATTTACAAGACGATAAAGTCTATATAATGGTGTAAATTACAAATCTATATAGTCAGTTGCACAGCCTGAAAGCAAGTTCTGGATGCAAGTTCTGACTGCTAGTATCTGGATGCAAGTGTCTGACTGCAAGCTCTGGATGCAAGTATCTAACTGCAAGCTCTGGATGCAAGTGTCTGACTGCAAGTTCTGGATGCGTAAGAACATGATTTAAGCAGAGCATTTAGTGAGGTTATTTCGAGCTTAGTGTGAACCATACAGGTTCACTTGGCAAACCGAAGGTGAGTCTGGTGGAGCTTGTTCAGGAGTGGGCAGGGCTGTGTTAACAGTAACAGATCGATATATACACAGAAAAAAATTTCCTATATAATGATGTTTGAGAATTGCGGGAGCTGCTTTGCAGCGGAGCAATTCGTGGATATCAATTTAAGGACAAAATATCTTTTGCCCACAACATCATAATGATATGAGTAGCAAAATATAGTTTTTCCACAGCATCATAATGATATAAGTAGCAAAATATAGTTTTGCCCACAGCATCATAATGATATGAGTGTCCGAAAATTTTTCCACTTATTGATGTATCATTTCATCCTGTCAGCCAGACAGAAAAGAGGTCTTATAATGCGTATTGATAAATTTTTAAGTAATGCCGGTGCCGGTTCCCGCAGCCAGGTCAAAACAGATCTGAAGAAAGGACTTGTTCTCGTAAACGGACAGGCAGTTCGAAGTGCTGATTTTCAGGTGGATCCGGCAGCAGATACCATCACCTTTAAAGGAAAGGAGCTTTGCCTTCCTGGTAACCGCTACTATATGCTGAATAAGCCTATGGGCTGTGTCAGTGCCACAGAAGATCCCGGGGAAAAGACCGTTCTTGACCTGTTTCCTGCCGAACTTCGTAAGGATTTATTTCCGGTAGGGAGGCTTGACAAGGATACGGAAGGATTGCTCCTTCTTACAACTGATGGAGCCCTATCCCATCAGTTGATTTCCCCGAAAAAGGAAATTTACAAAACCTATCTTGTCACCTGCGAAAAATCCGTAACGAAAGAAGATCTTCTTCGCCTGGAAACAGGTGTCAACATCGGGGAAGCTGCACTTACCCTTCCTGCAAAAGCAGAAGCAACCGACGATGACCATGTCATCTATCTCTCCATCTGTGAGGGCAGATTCCATCAGGTAAAGCGTATGCTTCAGGCAACCTGCAATAAAGTCACCCGGCTCAAACGCGTATCCTTTGGACCTTTATCTTTGGATACCTCACTTAAGCCGGGTGCATATCGTGTCTTATCAGAGGACGAGGTTGCTCTTCTACGCAATGCTTCCTCGAAATAATCTATGATTCATAGCCTCTATCTGGAATATTTCAAAGTGTACAGACTCTCTGTATTCTCTGTATGGAACCAGCTATCTCTCTTCACGGAAATAAGCCAGTCCCAGACTTGCGGGCGGCTGATTTTCACGCTTACTGCGCATGCTGGTAATAATCAGTACAAGTAATGTTACTACATAGGGGATCATCTTATATAATTCCTGATTTTCCATATGATCCATACCGGTAGGCAGATACAGGTACAGGATGTATAATCCACCAAACAGGAAGGATGCAAGAACGCTTACATTTGGTCTCCAGATGGTGAAAATAACCAATGCTATGGCCAGCCAGCCCCTGTCACCAAACGCATCATTCGACCATACACCGCATGCATAATCCATAACGTAATACAGACCGCCAAGTCCTGCTATCATACATCCGATACAGGTTGCCATATACTTATACTTTGTTACATTGATACCGGCTGCATCCGCGGTATTCGGCCCTTCACCTACCGCACGCAGATGAAGTCCGACACGTGTCCGGTTCAGCACATAAGAAGCAGCAAATGCAATAATAATAGCCAGGTATGCCAAAAATCCATAAGACAAAAACAGTTTTCCAAACCAGCCAAGCTTTCCTGCAAAAGGAAGAGACTTACTGAAATAGCTGCTTGTTGTAGTAAGCGCAATAGACGGAACATCACTGGCTACCAGCTTGATCAGGGATCCGCCGAAGAAGTTACCAAAGCCTACGCCAAAGGTTGTCATTGCAAGACCGGTTACGTTCTGGTTTGCTCTTAAGGTTACGGTAAGGAAGCAGTAAAGCAGTCCCATTAGCAGAGAACCGGCCAGACAGCAAAGCATCGGGATCAGAATAATCAGTACCGGATTTGCCGCAGAGGGATCTGTCAGGGATCTCTCATAAATAAAGGATCCTATTACACCGCTGATACCGCCAACATACATAACACCGGGGATTCCAAGATTTAAATTACCGGACTTTTCGGTAATGATTTCACCGGTACTTCCGTACAAAAGAGGAATACCCTGTACGATTGCCCTGGGAATAAATGCAAGTAAAAAGCTCCACATGATTACTGCTCCTCCTTTTCTGTTTTCTTACGGAACTGAAGCCGGTAGGTAATAAAGAATTCACATCCGATGATAAAGAACAGGATAATTCCTGTCAGAATATCGGAATAGGAATGATTCAGTCCAAAGTTTGTTGATATTTCACTGGCACCACGATCCATGAATACAATCAGCAGACTGGAGAAAATCATGGTAAACGGATTAAATTTGGACATCCAGGATACCAGTACGGCCGTAAAGCCCTGTCCTCCTGCAATGGTGGTCGTTACGGTATGGTTAATTCCACCTACCAGCAAAAGACCAACCAGACCACAGATTGCACCGGATAAAATCATAGTACGGATAATTACCTTTTCTACCTTAATACCAACATACTTCGCAGTGTTTTCACTTTCACCAACGACACAGATCTCATATCCATGCTTGCTGTACCATAGATAAATATGCATAAACGCGGTTACAATAACCGCAACCACAATAGGAAGCAGATATTTCGAACCGAACAGCTGCGGAAGCCAGCCAACGTTTGTATTCTGATTAATAATACCAATCTTGCCGGAGCCCTTCGGTACCTCCCAGACAATTGTAAAGAAGGCAACAAGCTGTGTTGCAATATAATTCATCATCAGCGTAAAGAGAGTTTCGTTCGTATTCCATTTTGCCTTAAAAAATGCCGGAAGGAAGCCCCAGCAGGCGCCTGCCAGAATACTGGCCACGATCATACATAAGATTACCACACCATTTGGCAGCTTATTTCCGAGGCAGATCATACAGGCTGCGGATGCAAGTCCTCCGACCAGTACCTGTCCTTCCCCACCAATATTCCAGAACTTCATCTTAAAGGCCGGGGTCAGTGCCAGTGCAATCAGCAACAGAATTGAGACATTCTGAAAGGTAATCCACGTCTTACGGACAGAACCGAATGCACCGGTAAAGATCGAACGGTATACCTCAATCGGATTAATACCGGTTGTGATCGTCGTAATAATTCCGCATAGAATCAACGCAAGAAGAATAGCCAGGGCCCTGATTCCAAGTGCCTGATGCAATGGCAGGGTATCCCGCTTTACAATATGAAAAAGAGGTTCTTTATTCTTCTCCTTCATGGTTCTTTTCACCTCCCACTTTAGTCATCATCATTCCGACCGTATTTTTATCTGTTGTTCTGGCATCCACAATGCCACTGACCTGTCCGCCGCAAAGCACCAGGATTTTATCAGATAATTCCAACAGCACATCCAGATCCTCCCCGACGAAGATTACGGCAACACCTTTCTTCTTCTGCTGGTTTAACAGATCATAAATCGTATAGGAAGAATTAATATCAAGTCCGCGTACTGCATATGCCGTTAATAATACGGTAGGGGCAGATGCAATTTCACGTCCAACCAGCACCTTTTGTACATTACCTCCGGATAACCGCCGTACCGGTGTTGAAATCCCCGGAGTTACCACCTCAAGACTCTCAACAACATCATTCGCCAGCTGCCTGGGCTGCTTCCTGTCTGTAAACGGAGAATGTCCCTGCCGGAAGGAACGGAGCATCATATTATCCGCCAGATCCATATTTCCTACCAGTCCCATTCCAAGACGATCCTCCGGAACGAAAGAAAGAGAAACTCCCAACTCTGCAATCTTCTTCGGATCCATACCGATCAGCATTTCCCTGGAACCATCATCCTCTACGTAGGCAATGGTTCCGGCTTCCGTAACCTGAAGTCCGGCAATCGCTTCTAATAGCTCCTTCTGTCCACAGCCTGAAATTCCGGCAATACCAAGAATTTCTCCACTGTTCGCAGTAAAGGAAACATCCTGCAGCTTCACAACGCCTTCTTCATTACGGACTGTCAGGCCTTCCACCTCAATACGGGGTTTAGGATTCACCGGATCAGGCCTGTCTATATTTAACGTTACCGTATGACCAACCATCATGTTCGTCATTTCCGTTACATTTGTATCCTTTGTTTTCATACAGCCGATATACTGTCCGCTTCGCAAAACAGCCACACGGTCTGAGAGCGATTCTACTTCATGCATCTTATGGGTAATGATGACAATCGCTTTTCCATCATCACGCATCTTCCGAAGAACACGGAACAGCTTTTCCGTTTCCTGCGGAGTTAAAACTGCCGTAGGCTCATCCAGAATCAGGATGTCCGCACCACGATACAATACCTTAACAATTTCCACGGTCTGCTTCTGCGAAACCGACATATCGTAAATCTTCTGCTTCGGATCTACCTCAAAGCCATATTTCTGACAAATTTCTTCCACTCTTTTAGTGGCTTCTTTTAAATTCAGTTTACCGGGGAGTCCGAGAATAATGTTTTCCGTTGCCGACAACACATCGATCAGTTTGAAATGCTGGTGCACCATACCAATACCCAGATCAAAGGCATCCTTGGGTGACCTGATTACCTCTTCCTTTCCATTGATAAAGATCTGGCCTTCATCCGGAAAATAAATTCCGGAAAGCATATTCATCAATGTGGTTTTACCACTACCATTTTCTCCAAGCAGCGATAAAATTTCACCCTTATAAATATCCAGATTCACCTTATCATTTGCAATTACGGATCCAAAGGTCTTCGTAACATTTCGCATTGAAACTGCTGCGGTTTTGGTTTCCATTATCTGTCTCCCTTCAACTTAAGTAAGCATTAAGTGTTTAAAAAGCGGCGCGGCGAAATTCGCTGCGCCGCTTTTGGCATTATTTGTTCTGTCAAAAAACCGACTAAATTGTAAATTACCTTCTATGGAATTAGAATGCGGTATCCAACAGGGTAATTCCATCGATCTGTACGTTGAAGTACGGAGCGGAACGGAACTGGATATCGGATTCATGGAAGTATCCGTCGAGAACTACTTCATGATCCGGAGTATAATCCGGGTCGGTATCTACATCAGCCTCAAAGCTGCTTAATTCAGCACCCTCTACGGTGAAGGTTGTAATATCAAATACGTGTACCTTACCTGCAATCAGATCAGCCTTAGCTGCATCAATTGCTTCCTGGGTTCCTGCTGCAACAGAAGAGCCAAGCTCTGTAAGCTCAACAGATCCTGTGTCAAGAGAGCCAGCCCAGTCAGTATCAATTGCATTACCGGCTGCTACACAGTTGATGGCATATTCAAAATAAGGCTCCCAGTTGATCTTGGAGGATACAAGGAAGGTATTCGGACATGCACTTGCGGTGCTGCCGTTATAAGATACATTAGGAACACCTGCTGTCTCACATGCGGTAGGAGCACCCATGGAGTCTGCATGCTGGCTGATTAATACACAGCCATCCTCAATCAGCTTATTAGCGCCTTCCTTCTCAGCAGTCTCATCATACCAGGAACCGGTAAAGGTTACTTCCATGGTAACAGAAGGACATACGGAGCGGGCACCTAAATAGAAGGAGGTATATCCGGAAATAACCTCTGCATAGGTAAATGCACCAACATAACCCATCTTGGCCTGATCAGCAGTGATGTCACCATTGTCGATCATCTCATTTAACTTCATACCTGCAACGATACCTGCAAGATAACGTCCATCATAAATGGAAGCAAATGCATTGTGGAAATTGGAAAGGTTCTCTGTATGAGCCTTGGTTCCGGTTGCATGGCTGAACTGTACATCAGGGTATTCCTTGGCAGCCTCAATCACATAATCCTCATGTCCGAAGCTGTCTGCAAAAATAAAGTTACATCCTGCATCTGCAAGCTCACAGGCTGCATCATAGCATTCCTGTCCTTCAGGAATATTGGTCTTAATTAAATATTCAATGCCAAGCTTCTCACAAGCTTCCTTGGCAGCATTTAAAAAGTTCAGGTCATAGGTAGAATTCTCATCATGTAAGAAGATAAATCCGGCCTTAACACCTGTTACCTGTGCCGCATCTTCTGTAGCTTCCTCTGCATCTGCAGTCTCCTCAACTGCTGCATCATCGGCTGCTGCTTCATCGGTTGCTTCTGTGGTTGCTTCTGTGGCTGCTTCGGTTCCGGTAGTGGCATTCGTATCTGTGGAAGATGCACATCCAGCGAGAGTAGCGATTGCCAGAGCCATAACGGTAAGCAGACTTACGACTTTCTTTCTCATAATTTCTCCTCCTGTGTGTTCCCGTTTACCGGGTGGTTTAAACAATAGCAGTATAGGCATTCTGAACTGCCATTGTCAAGCGATTTTCCAAAAAACATGATAAAAACTAACGGAAAACGATTTCACCGGTCGCTGCATCCATACTCTCTACAATGGCAAGGGACTCAACACGCACTCCCTTCTCACGGATCAGGTCACCGCCCTTCTGGAATCCCTTCTCCACTGCAATGCCGATTCCCTCGACCGTGGCACCTGCATCCTCCACAATCTGTAAAAGTCCCTCAAGCGCACAGCCATTTGCCAGGAAATCATCAATAATCAAGATATGATCCTCCGGCTTAATAAACTTCTTTGACACAATCACATCATAGATTTTTTTGTGGGTAAAGGACTGGATCTTCGTAGAATATACTTCTCCGTCAATGTTTAATGATTGCGTCTTCTTCGCAAAGACAACGGGAACATGAAAATGCTGGGCCGCCACGCACGCAATCCCGATACCGGAAGCCTCAACGGTTAAAATCTTTGTGACCGGACGGTCTGCAAAGAGCCGTGCCCATTCCTTTCCCATCTCATTAAACAGCTCAATGTCCATCTGATGATTTAAAAAAGAATCTACCTTTAATACATTGCCTTCTTTTACTACTCCGTCCTCACGGATGCGTTCTTCCAGTAATTTTATGCCTGTGCAGTCTCCTCTTATGATCATTTCCCGATTTCTTTAAACGGGATGCTTCTATTATAAATAGGTCACAGATACTTTTTCAAGTCACGATTTACGAAAAACAACCTTCTGTTGTAAATAATAGCTTGCAAAGAATAAAACAGTATCTACCACGATCTTCACCACTGCCTCCGGAAGCAGCGGAAGCAGCAATACTCCACCGGTACAAAGCAATGCACTCATGGTCATCTGCACAACCGCAAGCAATGCATATTCCAGTGCTGCTTTACAGGGATTTTCCCTGCTTTTGAATACCACCTTATAATTAACCGCATAATTGTATGTTGCAGAAACGATCCTGGCAAGCACCGTGCATAATGCAACATAACCGGCCACACGGTTACGCAGGAAATGACACAGAATCATAAACAGCAGCAGATCAATGATGCTCGAAGAAAACGATGCCAGGGAATATTTGAGAAATCTCTTTCCCAGGATAGCATAAATTTTCGCCGAATCCGAAACCGTCCGGAAATGGGTCTGATGATTCTCTTTGGAATCATAAATGGTCTCAATCGGAAGCTCAAGAATCGGATAATTGGCAGATGCATCCAGCAGCATCTGCATTTCGAACTCGAACCGGTCATAGGAAACGCCAAGCATTTCCTTCATAAGACCAAGTGGAATTCCTCTTAAGCCCGTCTGGGTATCATGAACCTTCGTACCGGCAATATAAGAAAATACAGACATCGTGATCGTATTTCCAAAGCGGCTCTTCCACGGAATATCGTCTCCATCAAAGGTGCGCATGCCAAGAATCAGGGATTCCGGATGCTTATCAAGTCCCTGCGCAATGCTTTCAATCGCAGCTGCACTGTGCTGTCCGTCCGAATCTGCGGTCACACAGCCGGCTGCATCCGGGAAATGCTCTAAAACATAGGCAAATGCTGTTTTCAAGGCCCGTCCCTTTCCCCGGTTTACCTCATGGGAGAGAAGGATCAGCTTTTCCTGAAGCAGCTCCTTTGCCCGGTCAAAAAATGTCTGATATGCCGGACTGCTTCCATCATTTACCAGTAAAACCGGTCCGAACGGATAATCCCTCAAGGTATTCAATAGTTGTAAAAGTCGTTCATCCGGTTCATAGGATGGAATAATCAATGGGATCATACCCTGTTCACCTTTCACCTTTCATTTATCCACCAATAAAGGATACTAAAACCTTTAGTATTCCGGCAAGCAGCATCACCTGAATAGGATTCATATGCTTTTTCTGCAACAGAAAAACACAGAGTCCGAAGATTACGATCAGGCTCCACTTCGTTCCTGCCAGGGTAATCACTGCATCATTTCCCCAGAATGCTGTTATCAGAATCGAAATTCCGGCAGAGGCAATCATTGCCACAATACATGGACGGAGCGTCATTAACACACTTTGGAACAGATTAAGGCTCCGGTATTTCAGGTAGAGCTTTGCAATCATCGTAACAATAATACAGGAGGGAAGAATACTCCCTGCGGTTGCCACGAAAGCCCCGCCGACACCTGCGATCCGCAATCCGATAAATGTAGCGGAATTTACGACAATCGGCCCCGGCGTCATCTGGGAAATCGTAATCAGATCCGTAAATTCAGACATCGTGAGCCACGGATGCTGTATGACAACCTGCTCTTTAATCAGCGGAAGCACCGCATAACCACCACCGAAGCCAAACAAGCCCATCTGAAAAAAGCTTAAGAAGAGTTCAAGATAAATCATCCCCGTGCCTCCTCTTCTTTATCAGTCCGCGGATAAGCCCTATGAAACCACCTGCAAGAATCAGATAAACCACATTAATCTGTAGAAAAGCTGATAATACAAAGCTTACCAGCATAATTGTGATGGAAAGCCGGTTTTTACCATGTACAATTCCCGCTCCCATCTCATAGGTCACACAGGTAATTACGGCTCCAACACCTGCCTGCATTCCCTCCAGCATCTGACTGACAAAATAATTGTCCCGGAAGGCCTCATAACAGACGGAAACAATGGAAATAATGATAAAGGGAGGAAGGATCGTTCCCAGAATGGAAACCAGTGCACCAGTTAAGCCGGCCAGCTTATAACCGACAACAATCGCTCCGTTTACCGCCATCGGTCCCGGTGCAGACTGCGCAATGGCAATCAGATCCAACATTTCCTCTTCCTTAATCCACCCGCATTCATCAACAAACTTTTTCTTCATCAGGGAAACAATGACATATCCCCCTCCGAAGGTAAAGGCACTTAAATACAGTGTAGACAGAAATAATTTTAATAACACTTTATTTCGGGATTCCATAGAATTCCTTCCCCACATCGCTTTTATTTATTTGTCTGTTTTATTTTACTTATTCATTCTCAACAATCATCTGGCATACCTTCATCGCTTCCAGTGCCTGTAAATGACTTTCCCTGGTAACGCCTGCACAGCAGGATGCATCCACATGAATCGGAAGCTCCGGGAAGAATGCTTTCAGTACCATCGCATTCGAAATCACACAGATATCCGTACACAGGCCGACAAGGGTAATGCTTTCAATTGCTTCCTGATCAGAAAGAGTGCGGATCCTTTCCGGTAACCGGCTGCTACCAAAGGTTTCTTTTATAATCGGCTCCGTAGAGATCAGATCTGCGATTTCTTTGCGGATCTGCCAGCCTTCGGTATTTACGATACAATGCGGAACAGGAAGATTCTTTCCTTCCTGTGTCGTCAGGTAATTTTCATAATGGGTATCCTGCGTAGCAAGCACCGTTCCGTCAAATCCCTTAATCTTCGCTATCACCTTCGGAACAATCGCAGCTGCTTCTGCCGTTCCCAATGCTCCGTCAATAAAATCATTCTGCATATCAATGACAATCAGTAATTTCATTTGATTATACCTCCCCAAATCTTCCTCTTCTCTGAAATAAATCCCTGTCATTACCGTTCCGGCTATTATTTTCTATCATAGCATGAAAGAATCTGATGCGTAAAGTGGTCTTGACAATTGTATCTTCAAAGAACAGAATATACTGTAACAGTTCAGCCATTCAGAAATGATTGTGCAAGATGACCGTGGGAGCTTGCTCATTAAGGGCAGCTTATACAAACATTTCTGCATGGTTGAACTGTTACAATATACTTAATTTGATAACATGTCTGAGGTGAAATAAGATGAAAACAGGATTAATTTTAGAGGGAGGCGCTATGCGCGGTCTCTTTTCTGCGGGAATTATGGATGTGATGATGGAAAACGGAATTGCCTATGATGGAGTAATCGGTGTTTCTGCCGGTGCCGCATTTGGCTGTAATTATATTTCCGGACAGATCGGCCGTTCCATCCGCTACAACCTGAAATACTGTAGGGATAAGCGTTACGGTGGTCTTTATTCCCTGCTTACAACCGGCGACATCTATAATAAAGATTTCTGCTACAGTGAGATTCCTTTGAAGCACGATCCTTTTGACTTTGCAGCCTTCGAAAGCAGCCCGGCTGCATTTTATGTGGTGTGTACCGACGTAGAAACCGGTAAACCTGTTTATCATCAGTATACGGGACGGAAGGATCATGGCTTTGACTGGATCCAGGCTTCTGCTTCCATGCCCCTTGTCTCCCGGATTGTAACTATTGACGGTCAGAAGCTCTTAGATGGCGGGGTGGCTGATTCCATTCCGGTCCGCCGGTTTGAACAGATGGGATTCAACCATAATGTCATTATTCTTACGCAGCCGAAGGATTACCGCAAAAGCCCAAACAGCCTGATGCCGCTTATCCGTCTCAAATACAGGGCTTATCCGGAATTTATCAAAACAAATGAAAACCGGCACCTTGTTTATAATGATACTCTGGATTATATTTTTGAGAAAGAAAAAGAAGGCTCCGTCTTTGTCTTCCGACCTGACGAAGCCCTCCCTGTCAGCCGTGTGGAAAAGGATCCTGTAAAACTACAGGCAACCTATGACCTTGGCCGCAAAGCCGGTGAAGAAAAGCTTGCAGACTTAAAAGCATTCCTTACATAACCCGGCGTCTGTGTCTGAGCCATAGCATAAACAGTACAAAACCTCCTGTAAGAGCTGCACAGAGGGAGATTCCTATCCATCCCGGCACGCTGCTCCTGTCTGTCTGCGAAGGATTCATCTCCTCCGGTATTATCCAGCCCATCTGCCCATTTGGGGTCATACCCTGCACCAGCTTATACTTATCAATGAAGCGATGAAGCATGGCAGCAATCTCCGCTCTGGAAACCGGATCCTGCAAAGCAGACAGGACATCAGCTTCTTCCCGTATCAATCCATTGCTGACCGCCCACAGCACAGCCTTTCCGGCATCATCCATGGTACTGTCCATATCCTTCGGCTCGTCCTGACTACCCTTAATACTTATATCGTAGCCCTTGTATTGCGCATAACGGTAGAACATGACTGCAAGCTGTTCCCAGGTGATGGGATCCCCGGGTCCGAAGCTGTCCTTGTTGTAACCGCTTAAAATGTCATTCTCTGCGATCCATGCAATGGCATCTGCGTACCGCGCCCCGTCTTCCACGTCGGCAAAGCTGTTTTTAGCCTTCGGTGCAGGGCTGCCATCCATACTCCAGAGAATTTCTGCCATCCTGCCGCGCGTCTGCGTTTCATATGGGCCAAACTGTGTGCTGCTTATACCCTCCATCAATCCGTTTTCATAAACAAACATAACGTCATCATAGAACCAGTCGTCTTCGGAAACATCGGTAAACGGGTTATTTCCTTCTTCTGCCTCTTCGTCCGCAGCAGGCTGATCACCGGTGATCGTCGTGGTATCGCGTATATCCTGCCACTCCCTTAATAGGATGCCGTCCTTTGGCGTCGTACGCCGGGTATTCTCTGCACCGGGTTTGATACCCTGTGCCGGCTCTGTGCCGGGTGTTGCAGAAAATGGACTTGCAGGAGCTGTACCGGCTCCATTATTGGTGCCGGAATCCGTATGAGCTGCAGATGCTGTGCCACTGTTTTCCGGCTGTGACGGGATTCCGGTGTTTTCATTCACCGGATCGGGAGCTGTCTGCTGTGATATCATGGCAAAGATTGCCCTGATCTCCACATTTCCGTCCGGCATGGTGAATTTATTGTTGGTGATGACCACGCCGCCGCTGATGA
>UMAJ01031423.1_pt1 | contig 40182 bp, 39 predicted proteins | sample 1963671 | NCBI WGS metagenome assembly UMAJ01 (sample SAMEA4835912, study PRJEB28245) | human gut metagenome | biome: gut microbiome; material: fecal sample | place: Denmark | collected 2008 | reverse complement strand
CACGACCGTCGCCGATAAGAACTATGACGGCAATACGACGGCAAACGTCACGGTAGGCACGTTGAACGGCGTTGTGGAAGGGGAAGACGTTACCGTCAGCGCAAGCGGCACGTTTGCAAGTGCGGCAGTGGGCAACGATATTACCGTGACCGTGACTTACCTGATCGGCGGAGCGGATAGCGCAAATTACCTTGCACCCGAAACCGACGTGACTTTAACCGCCGACATTCTCGATTATGCGAAATTCATCATCTCCAACAGCCAATATATTACCGGAAGAGGAATTGCGGTAGAGGGAACCGTTGACGGCGGTATTATCAATGTAGGCGATAATTTCACTCTCTTTAGGGCGTCGGGCGGTAGCTTAACCGTAATGGTAACAGCTATTACTGTGGATGGCAAAAATGTTGATTCGGTGACCGCCGAAACCAAAGGGACTGTCGCTTTGTTGCTGAGAGGCGTCGCTTCGGACACTACCATTGCGGCAGGTGACTATCTCGTCAAGGGCAACGTCATAGTAAAGGGATAATTGGTCATAATCGGTTTTTATCTGAAAACCGAAGATGAACGTGGGCGAAACACGACTTTTTTCGCACGCAAAAGTCAAACGTACAGGGTGTGACGGACAATGAAATTTCCGTCTTGCCGGATGCTATGATCAAGGAGTGCGGCGGACAAATTTTGTCCGTCGCATCGCCCGTTAAATATGAAATAACTTTTCAAAGGAGATGAACAGTACAACAGACGCAACGAAAGGCTATAAAAAGTGGAGTATACATTTTATACAACTATCCTAAATAGAGATAAAACTACTAAAAATTTCGGCAAAAATTTTGAGCACTCAAAAATGCAAATACTTATTTTCCCCTTGTAAATACTATGGTTTCTATATGCCGCAGATATCCGATTTTTTGCGGTTTTTCTTTGCATTCGGATGACCTTTGTAGGTTTTGACGTAAATCTTGAGTTCTTTTAGCACTTCGTCATAGTTTAGAACCCATCTGTTTCCGTGTTTGAAACTAAAAATCTTTTCGTTTTTTATAAGATATTCTATGTCGTGCTTATCAATTTGCCACCTTTTATAACGCTTGTTCCAACTATTTACACAGTACCGAAGATTTCTCAGACGTGGCACTTCGTAATGTTCGCTCATTGATTTTGGGTTGACTTTTCTCATAAAGTTTTCAATGTCTATTAACCAAGCCTTTTCGTGTATTTCCATAAATATGTCATTGTCAAGGCAAAACTTTCGGCAGTTTGGTCGACGAATAATTGTGTTTGCATCTTCGGCAAGAAACATTTTTAGCAACTTACCGGAAGTAATTAGGTTTTTCATTTTTTGTTCCCTCGAAAGTAAAAATATAGCTCGTCAAGGTTAACGAGCCAAGCATTTCCGTATTTCATTGCAGTGATTTTCTTTTGTTTGATTAACTCCTTAATTAGGGCGTAGGTTATCACCGATTCGGGATCGGATTCTCTCATTTCCTTTACCACGTCGGGTATTCTTCTTAATCGTGGAATATACATATTTCCTCCAAAAAAAAGACGACCGAGATTTCTCTCAATCGTCCATAAGATTATTCAGTGCGTTTACCACTCGTTCCTTTGTGTCTGGGATAAAGTGGCTGTAAACTTGTAGTGTTATTGTGGAATCGCTGTGTCCCATATATTTGCTTACGGTTTGTATCGGAACATTCTGGGCGAGCAGTAGGCTGCAATATGTATGCCGCAATCCGTGACAAGAAACCTGTTTGAAACCATTTTTCTTTTCAAATTTCTTTAGCCATTGCCCCGTACTGCTTATGCCTTCGGGCTGACGATAAATATTAACCGCAAAATAGTATTCGTCTAATTTGTTGTCAAATTCATCGTCGGCAATCCTGAACCAAGCCATATATTTTTTCAAATCTTCCACGAGATCGTCCGTCAAAGGGATTTCTCTTTCTGAAGTTTTAGATTTTGTTTCTTTCTCGTATATGCCGAATTCTTTTGTGTATAACCTGTTTCTAGCGATTTTGACTTTCTTATTGTGTAAGTCTATATCAGACCATTTCAAACCGTGCAATTCGCACGTTCTTACGCCTGTAAGCAACATAAACTTCACACAAATCTTGCGGAAAATGAATTCTTCCGGCACGTTCTGTAACGCCTTCAAAAATGCCTTTGACTCTTGGATGGAGAATACTTCTTTTTCGGTTATGGGTTTGAGAGAAGTATTGTTATTGTTTGCGGTTATTTTCGTAGCAGAAACCGGGTTTTTTGTTATCCACTCATAGCGTACCGCTTCATTGAACAAAGTTCTCAAAACTCGTCGGTAGCCTTTGATAGTTTCAACGGCATATTTTTTTACTTCCGCTTTTTGGTCGAAATACTCATAAAAATCGAGATTGTACTTTTCACAAATGGCTTGAGCTTTTTCAACTGAGATTTTTGCATTGTCATTGTTCATCAAGTACGAAGTATTCCTTGTTAATATGCCTTCGCGAGCAAGTTCACGAAAATTAACCTTTTTCGGCAAAGGCTTGATAAGACTCACCGTCTTGGATAATTCGGCTTTTGGTTGCATAAAGCGGTTTAGAAACAACTGAACATCTCTTACCTTTATATCCGATATAGGTCTGTGAGCCAACTGTACTTCTTCAAGGTATGCGTTAAATCGCTTTTGCACTTCGCAAATCTTTGAATAGTAGTTTCTTGAAAGCGTTTGAAGAACGTTTGCTTTCCATTCGTCGCACAGTTCCGAGAACGTAACGACGTTATTACGGATAGCGGAAGTTCCTTCGACATACTCTTGCTTATATTGTTCTTCGAGTTGAATAGCAACCTTCTCTGCATATCTGCGGAACTTCGCTTCCGTAAGGTTGTCATCGTTATAAATCCTGCGTGATAACAACTTTGTCTTTTGAGTTACGGCGTCTTTGCCATAAAACATGATTTTTGCTTGCAATCTACCATTTTTGTTTTTTGTAACGTCAATGTGTGCCATTTTTTACCTCCTATTTTTCTTCTTTGATAGCGATATAATCTAAGAGGCTTTGCATATCAACAAGAACCTTGTTGCCGGCAGTCAGACACTTAATTTTGCCTTGTTTGCACCAAGTTCGGATAGTGTGAACGGTAATGGCGGTTTCAGCGTCTTCGGCTTTGATTATATCGAATGCTTTTTGAATGCTTCTTAACATTTGCCTTGTTCCTCCTTTTTTAGATTTGACGTTTTCAACCCTTGATTTCTTAATTGGTTGCTAACTTCTACATTGACGATAGCACGAAATATCTTTTGAGCGTGAGTACATTAAATCCAACTTTTAGAGAAATTTAGGTATAAAAATATCCAAATTAAGGTGGATTCAAAGGTATTTTCTTGTTGGAAAAGCACATAAAGGTAACATCCATTGTTCTTGCCTTGCGTTTGATTTGTTTTGTCTTTCGACACAAAACGATGTAATCGGGGCAGACGGCTTTTGCAACGAAAAAGCAAAGCTACGAGATAAAAAATTGGATAGGATATTTTCTTTGAATTGTATAATAGGTTGCAAAAACATAAAGGTTTTGTGGTGTTTCAAAGTCCTGTATCGTTTCTGTCTGACTATTTTTTATCGAGCGTTGCAAAAGTCAATGCCCCGATTATCATCCGCTGTCGAAAGACAACATAAAACCATTGATTTTTTCATTTTGAACATGATTGTACCAATAACGGGACACCACGCATTTTCCATAAAATTCCCACCGAAAAATCATTGACTTTCTTATTGCGTAACAATATAATTAAACTATCCTAAATGAAAAACATTTTTCGTTTAGAACAAAAAGGAGTCCTTATGCGCAGCAAAAACGAACAAACATTGTCGGCAATATTGACGCTCATCAACGATTGTTATTTTCAAGAAGGAACATATCCGAGCCTTCAACAAATAGCGAACGCAGTTGGTTTGTCAACGACACAGACGTACAGATACGTGGATGAACTTATCAAGCGTGGCGAGATTGACAAAAAGGGCAAATTTGGTGATTTGCAAACAAAAGAAATTGCGAATACTATATGCAATAACAATCGTTTACCTATCGTTGGCGAGATTGCTTGTGGCGGACCGATACTTGCCGAAGAAAATATAGAATCCTATGTCACTTTTTCAAAAGAGTTGTTGGGATCGGGCAAGTTCTTCATTTTGAGAGCAAAGGGCGATAGCATGATAAACGCAGGGATTAACGACGGTGATTTGGTTATTGTTCGCCAGCAGGAAACTGCAGAGATAGGGCAAATCGTCGTTGCGCTTATCGGGAACGAGGCAACGCTCAAACGCTACTATTTGGACAACAAACGCAAAAAGATAAGACTCCATCCCGAAAACGACAAAATGGAAGATATGTTTTTTGACGATATAGCAATTCAAGGGATAGCCGTAAAGGTGCTGAAAGATTTGGAATAAGGAGAGATATGGAAAAACAACGGACATACTTGTGCATCGATATGAAGTCGTTCTACGCTTCTGTAGAATGTGCCGAGCGTGGGTTAAGTCCGTTTGAAACCAATCTCGTTGTTGCAGACGAATCTCGCGGGAAAGGTGCGATTACCCTTGCAATATCCCCAAAGATGAAAGCATTGGGAGTGAAAAATCGTTGCAGGCTGTTTGAGATTCCGCAAAACATCAAGTATATTGTCGCGCTCCCGCGCATGAGCCTTTATATTAAGTATTGTGCCGACATATTTGAGATTTACCTTGACTATTTTTCCGAAGAAGATATTCATCAATATTCCATAGATGAGGCATTTATAGACGTTACGGACTACTTGTCCGTCTATAATCTCACGCCAAAGCAACTTGCAAAGAAAATCATAGACGAAATTGCAATCAGAACGCATATTCCTGCAACTTGCGGTATAGGAACCAATCTGTTTCTTGCTAAAATCGCACTCGATATAACGGCAAAACATTGCAAGGATCATATAGGTGAACTGACGGAAGAATCTTTCAAGGAAACGCTTTGGGAACATACTCCTATAACCGACTTTTGGAATATCGCGAAAGGTACGGCAAATAGGCTTGCAAGATACGGCATATATACTATGAAAGGTATTGCGCATGCGCCCGAAGATTTGTTGTATAGGAATTTTGGTAAGAACGCCAAAATCCTTATAGACCACGCAAACGGGAGAGAGTCTTGTACCATTGCCGAAATAAAAAGTTATAAGAGCAAGTCAAAATCCATTTCCAACTCTCAAATTCTATTTAGCGATTACGATTATGACAAAGCGCATGTTGTAATTCAGGAAATGGCATTAACGGGTTGCCAAAGGCTGATAAGAGAGCATCTTATAGCAAGTCACGTCGGTATCTTCGTCGGATACTCAAAGGATGTTATCCCGCAGTCCGGCGGAACAATGAAAATGGCAAACAGCACAAACGTATATTCCGTTGTCAAAGAGTATGTGGATAGGTTGTACTATGAAACCATATCCAAAGATGTTCCGATAAGAAGACTTGGCATTTGCTTTTCGGGGCTTGCGGACGAATCGGCAGAAGGATATGACCTTTTCACCGATGTCGAGGCACTTGAAAGAGAGCGTAAACTTGAAAATGCCGTGCTGGAAATCAAAGATAGATTTGGCAAAAACGCTATGCTCCGGGCATTCGACCTGCAAGAAGGCGCGACTCAAATCACAAGAAACAAACTAATAGGGGGACATAATGGCGAATAGAAACGATGACTTAAATCGCGCGGCACAGTTTTTGCCTTTTGACGCTTTGAAAGGCTTGAGTGAAGAAATTCAAAGTCGTATAGAAAGACGTTCTCGGATTGAAAAAATAGAGTTGTCTGAAGAAAGCAAAGAAGAAATATCCGCGGTGCTTTGCCGAATAAGGCGCGGCACGGAAATCAAACTAAAATACTATAAAAACGGTCATTACCTTCTAGAAGAAGGTATCGTCACCAAAACTAATCAAGTTTATCATTGGTTGAGAGTGGGAGATTCTCAAATCTATTATGATGATATTTATGAAATTTGCATAGTTGCCGACTAAGACACGCCCCGCCTTAGAGTGACTATTCATATTTGGGTGCAGAAGATAGTCTTCCTGCGATACGGGACTTCCCACCCCTATCAAAGCAGTGGGCTAAATACAATTCTTCATGTATCTTGGGAAAAGGAGGATGGTACAAGTGGAATCTTCAAACCTTGCGCCAGTGAGTCTTTTTTGTCCGAATTGTGGAAGAAAAATCATTGGTTTTAAGGGTGATGACGGTAGTTTGAGAATCAAGTGCGACACGTGCAAAGCCGTGATCTTCAGCAAACGTCACACCAGAAAGGAAATCAACTTAAAAGTTGTAGCAAGCAATTGACAATTTTATATTCGATTATACGGCACAGAAAGGTCCAACTGAAATAGTGTTCCTGATAAATCCTTTCTAAATACCATATAGTTAAGTGTTCGTGAAACACCTTCGGGTGTCAGAGCAAGGACGTAAACGCCTTGGCGAGCAGATAGTTCCAATTTTGAACTACTGTTTGTCAGGGCGTTTTTCTTTATCACCCCGACAAAAAATTAAAAAAGTTTTTCGAATGTCAAATAAACCTTGACATTTGATTGCGAGAATAGAGCCAACGAAGGCAAAGGAGGTGAGAAAGTGAAAGCATTAGAACGTCGGCAGGCGCTTTTAGAGTTGTTATGCGAAAGACGCTATGAAAAGATGGCGAATTTAGCGTTTGAATTCGGAGTGTCAAGACAAACCATACAAAACGACGTTTTGGAACTTTCACTTTCCTATCCAATCTATACTTCTGTAGGCAACAACGGCGGAGTTTATGTTCAAGAAGACTATTATCTTGGAAAAACATATCTCTCCTATGCGCAAGAAGAACTATTGAAACGGTTGTACTCAACTTGCAACGACGCAGATAAAAAAACTTTGCAATCGATAATCAAAAAATTCGGGAAACAAACAGGAGGCAAATAAGATGATGACACGTCAAGAAATACAGGCAGATCTCAGAGAGATTCGTTACTACTACAGCATGAAAGAGATGTTCGACAAAAGCGCGGATACGGTCAAACCGTTGGCGATTATTGAGAAGGTGAACAGGTACAACAAGGCTATGGAAAACGCTCCGGCAAAGATGCTTGCTCTCTATCTTTCGTTGTACGTGTACAACAACTCGCAGGCTGTTATAGCCGAAGATTGGCACCTTACAAGAGAGTCTATCAAAAACCAAAACAGACTGCTGCAAGAGTATCTGCAGAGTTCGTTATAAAAAAACACTGTGCTATCAAGGTTACGGGCAAAGGAGAAAAGTCAATGGAAGCAATATATTTCGATGATCTCGAGCCGATAGATTTCTTGCAGAATGCGGACAACGTGTATCGCACTGAAGAATATATCGTAAAGCAAAAACTCTCGCTTTCGCGCGACAAAAATTTGGAAGCTTATACCATAAGCACCGACACCTATTTTGCACGCACGAAGTTTAGAGACAGACTCTTCGACGAAGCCTTCTCAAGCAGAGTAAACGTCGATGGCAAAAGGATAAAAGCAAGTGCTTACATCAGGTCGTACATAGACTGAGATTTTTGTAAAACTATCCATAACCAACACTTAAAGTGTTAATTGTGGACAACTAAACTGCCATTTTAGCAAATTTATGCTATATGGATACAATCGTGTGCAAGCCTATTCGGACAAACAAAATCGACATTTTCGTTTTGGACTTTTCGAGAGATAAAGGTGGCCACCTTCCAAACAAAGTCGCACGAAACGAGGTGTTTCATTGAGCCGATTGGTAAGCATCAAATTACAACTTAATATCTACATTTTTCACGCTGAGCCAACGGCATTACGGGCAACGAAAATCATTCTAAAGCTGCACCAACGGCTATACGGGTAAAGGAGATTTACAATGGCAGCAAAAGCTGAACGTAGATGGAGCGTGCCTTCCAAACGTGCGAAGAGTTACGCATCCGAAAGAAAGAACAAAGTCCATGAACATGGCCCCAAAGAAGGTAAACAGTTGACCGATTACGAAGCAGGTCTTCGCTCCGGTTATCTTCAGGCGCAAGGCGACCACGCAGGACTTTACAAGTACAAAAAGGCTCTTGGTGAAGGCAAGACTAAAGCCGAGGCAAAAGTGATTTCCCGTACCGTCGGGAAGAAGAAATAAGGAGGTGAAAAAGCATGGCTAATAACATTATGGTTGAACGCGAAACCTTTGAAAGCAATGGCAAAACCTATTTCGGTTATTTCATCAAAGGCGTAGTCCGAGGCAAAGATATTCGCATCCAAATCGTCCCCCCCAACAAAGATACCGACAAAGGCGGTTACAACGTTCTTGACGTCGTATTCGGAGATGCAATGCAAGCAGAACTCGTGGTGAAACCATTTGAAATGAAAGGCGCGGACGGAAACATTGTCAAGGGCAACACCTATGCTGTTCGTTCTTATGACGAAGACGGCGAAGTGTATGAATGTCCCGTAAAGCCCGCAAGGACTTCGGACAAGACCTTCCTCAATATGCTTTTGAGATAAAGCATAATTCCCGTAAAAGGCTACGGTTTGCCTAAGTGTGCCGTAGTTTTTTACATCAAATCTAAAAAAGGAGAAAAGATTATGTATCAAGAATTTAATCAACACAAACGCTCCGATACCATCAAATGGATTGTGGCGTTCTCACTCATTATCGTGCTTATGGCAGGTGTCGTCGCATCAATCTTGATTGCGGTAAGGGCTGACAAGGCAAACAAAAACCCTGCGTCCGTTGTTGAACTTGAAGATGGTTCTTTGGTTGTAAACGACAGCGTTGCCACTGCATACAATATGCCCGCAAAATTGTTGTTTGCCGCGTCTTCCACACCACGCGAAGCAAACCCCGGCCACACGGTGTCTATAAGACTCACCGCAACAGTTACACCTATCGAGGCAGAAAACAAAGCGGTAGATTGGTCTGTTGCATGGGTTGATCAAGAAACGAACAACGACAAAACCGTCACAGATTATGTCACCGTTACTCCCGATTCCGACGGCAGTGCAACCGCAACCGTGGTTTGCAAAAAAGCGTTTGATGGAGCGGAGATTGTCATCACCGTAAAGACGAGAGACGGCGGTTTCACGGCGCAATGCAAGGTTATCTACGTCGGCAATCCTTCCGAGATGGATATCATCGTAACAGGTGCGACAGTCAAACACGATGACGCATGGAACGTTGATATTGTTGAAGTGAAAAGCGGTGAGACATACTTGTTCGACATCAATTTTGACAACGATTTCGGTGTAGTCGGCAAAGGATTCACCCCAAACTATAAGATTTCGGGCGTTTCTTATGGCAAGCTTGTTCTTAAACGAGAGACTTTTGACTCAAACGGTACAATCACCGGAACAAGCGAGGTTGAGCAAGAAGTGTGCGTTGCAGACCTTTGGGACTCGGATCAATACATCTACACTTTCATGCAGGTTCAAAGCAGTTATGCGTTTTACAACAAGTTTTTGATTGAAAACGGCAAGTTGAAGGTGATAGCAGAAGACGTTTATTCGTCCACACAAGGTGCCTCATATGGCCGTGGCGGTGGTGCAAGGTCAACGTTCTTGAGATACCAGGACAACAGGTTGCCTTACGTTCTTGTGACTGTTACCGAGCAAAACACCGGTCTTACCAAAACTCTTTGTGTTCGCACGACTTCGGGAGTTAACGGCGTTTCTCTTTCAAACGATACCCTTTACATATAAGGGGTGACGTATGAAGAAAAGCAACGCAGGTAGGATTGTATCCTACATACTCATCGTAATGGTTATTGTAGTGGCTATCGGCGTTTGCGCACATTTCACAGACGGTTTTGAAAGTGAATTTAAGACGTTTTATGCAACCGTAAACGGCAAGGATGTTATGAACTCGTCCGGCGGATACGTATTGACTCCGGAAAGCCCTTTGTCAGTTAACGTCAAATACACCTTCGGGGCGTTTAATAAGGAAGAAACTAAAGACTTTTCTTATAAAATTGTTCCCAACAAAAATGCGGAAGGCAATTTGGAGTTTGTCGTTGACGGGGAAACGCACTATTTGTCGGACGAAACGAATTTGGCGGAAGGGTTTGTGGTCGAAAAGACCGAAAAGTCTTTAAAACTTATGCCAAAAGGCGGTTTGACCGACATTTTGAAGGCATTGTATCCTGATTCGGAAATCAGCGATTGCACAGGAAAGGGCTACCCTGACATGTTCACACTCGTATTGACGTCGTATGATGGGAAATCAAACGTAAATTTGCATTTTGGATTGTCCATTAGCGTAAGCGGAGTAACGCTCGACAAGGCGGTGATCGAGCTATGACGAAAACAATGAGAACGAGAGGGATCGCTTTTCTGCTCGCTTTCATTATGGTGTTCTGCACTGTGTACTTCACGGTGCAGACGCCCGTCATTGCTTATGCTCAGGAAAGCGAAACCTACTCGGGCGTTTTGGACGATTTGAAAAAGGACAAATCTTTTGACGCGGGCCATTACCCCGCGAGCGCAACCGATTATTCGTTGAAAATCATTCAACTTGCCGAGAGCGTTGACAAAGAACTGTTTGTGTACGTCTATCAGCCAAGCGGTAAGGACAAAAACTTGAGAGCGACCTCAATCAATATCTCAACCACAATTAACGACTCAATAAGTTTTACAAACTATAAGTTGGAGTATCTCAACTCCAGCGGAGTGTTTTACAAGTATAAAGTCAAAGATTTGGCCGTGAAATCGGATGCGGTGAGGCACTATGCCATAAGTTCGATATATCGACCGTTTGACGAGAGCATCGATGAGCAAGCGACGGGTGGCAATACGATAACCGAGGTGAATTACGATATTTCAAAGCAATATACCTTTGGCGAAATCAATGGTAAGCCATACGTCAATTGCGTGGACATCGAAACAATCGTTGTTACGGACAAATTCGTAGGATTTGTCAGATACCCCGATGGATTCCAACTCTATGTCGGTGCTTGCGACAGTCATTTCGTGGCGTTCAATACTAATAAGCCTATGGACAAACTTCTTGAAGCCGACGTGTATTACACAACGCAGGAATATTCTTCATCGTGGGCCGCATTTGTCGGAGAAAACGAAACGTTCGGCGAGAAAGCCGATAAATATGCTTATCTCAAATACACCGATAAAGTCGAACATACCGGCAGCGGTTGGTTTGCGGGAACGTATAAATGGGATAGAATCCAGACGGTTGATGACTTTATAAAAAGCGAAGATCGCGAGCAAATCTTTTCGGGTGCGATAATCGACGTGAAGATTTCATCGAAATTGACGGATTCTGCACTAGCTGAACTTCAAAGCAAAAAATGGGTTCTTCGTTTTGCGGAAACGGACTATTCGCTCTGGTCGGGACAAGGCTCTTACGGAACTTTTTCCACCATTGTGGGAGACGTAACCATACTTCGATTGAAGTTTGAAACAGACGGGATAACCTACAACTTGGGCGTTATAGACAACAAGCAATCGGGCAGCAAAGATCCGTCCAACGAAACGGACATTGACATAAGTTTGAACAAGCGGGGAAAAAATCTTTTATTCCTGCTTTTGCTCATCCTTTTGTTGATTATTTTAGCCCCGATTTTGCCGTATGTTCTTCAAGCAGTCGTATGGATAATTTCGCTGCCGTTCAAAGGTATTTCGGCGGCTGTAAAATCCACTAAACGACGGCGTGCCGAGAAGCGTGTCAGAAAAGAATTTGCCGACCGGTGGAACACAGGCGGAAAGTAAAATCTAACGAAAAGACGCCGGCGAATCGTATGGATCGTCGGCGTTATTTTTATCTATAAAAAACAGGAGATTTTCAATATGAAAACACTAAAAAGAATCTTGGCGATTTTATCGCTATTCATAGCCATTTTGGCGGTCAGTTATATCGCTTATACGGCAAAGCAAATACCGCCCGAAAATGCGATTTCGGAGGTACTATATGAGATGGCAAAAACGACTTAATATTGCGCTCACAATAGCTCTTACCGTGGCGTTTGTTTTGCTTGGAGCGTTCGTGTTCAAATTGTCATATTTGCGCGGTATCGAGGCTTTAACCGACCTATTTGGAAGTATAAAATACTATTTTTGTAAAATATTCGACTTGCCGACAAGCGAAAAGCCTGCTGTTTCCGAGTTCTCTAAGGTGATTAAATGGGGCTTGTTATTGCCCGAGAATTTTGAGACGTTCAAGACAAATTTCATAGTCTTTTGGAAAACCTTCGCCAGCAAAGAAAACTTCCTTGCATGGCTCAAATTCACGGGTGAGAAGGCAGGCGGTTTTTCAAAGATAATATTGCTGATTTTGCCTTGTTTGCTGGCATTGTTTATGGCGGTCAAAACCTTCTATAATAAGCCAAATACAAAGCACAACCAAGACACCCTTCCACTGAAAATCTATAAGAAGATTACACTCTATTCTTACGTGACGATACGAGACTTTTTGAAGCAGTATTATGAGTATGTGAAACAGCATTCTGCAATATGGATTGTTTGGCTTGTTTTGTGGGCTTTCAATCTCAATATCGCAAGCATAATAATCGCCTTTTTCGCCTACTATTTTTACTTTACTGTGACCTTTGATTTCGGCTCGTTATACGTGCAATTTGTCAAGGTTGTTATGGACTTGCAGGTGATAGTAAGATATGTCCCCTTTTGGGCAATTTGTATCGTTGCGTGGCTTGGTTTCGAGCATTGGAGAAAAAATCTCGCGCTTGCAAAACTCAGACGAATGGAGATGTCCAACAGGGGTTTTATAAACGACCTACCCATTGTTTCGATGACGTGCGGAAGTATGGGTAAAAAGAAGACCACAATCATTACGGATATGGCTCTTTCGCAAGAAGTTATGTTCCGTTCCGTTGCCTATGACAAGTTGCAAAAGACGGATATGAAGTTTCCCAACTTCGGATGGATTGCTTTTGAAATGGAGCTTAGAAAGTGTATGGAACACGGTGTTGTTTACAATCTCGCCACCATAAAAGAGTGGGTGAATTTGAAACGGCAAAGATACGAAAAGCACCACAATGATGCTTGGCAACTCTTTGGATATGACAGTTACAGGTATGGACTTTACTACACAGACGGACTAAGGACAAGTTATATATTCGACGTGCTTTCGACCTATGCGCAACTCTATTTCATCTACGTTATCCAAAGCAGCTTGTTGGTGTCCAACTATTCAATCCGCGAAGATAATTTGCTGATAGACGAGGGCAACTTTCCCATGTGGTCCAACGATTTCTTCAGAAAGGAAGAACGTCCGTCTCGTCACGCTCACATTTTGGACTTTGACGTATTGCGACTTGGGAAAAAGGTGATAGAAAACAACCCGAACGCAGGAAGTTTTGAGTTTGGCGTTGTGTCGATTACCGAGGTTGGCAAGGAGCGCGGCAACAATCTGGAACTGAAAGAAGTCAAGAAGGGCACGGAAGAAACCAATCAAAAGAACGATCTGTTCAACTTTTGGCTTAAAATGTGTCGCCACAGTGCAACAGTTGACAACTATCCTTTTGTGAAAGTCTTTGCCGATGAACAGCGCCCGACGTCGTGGGGAGCGGACGCAAGAGATCTCTGTGACATTGTTCATATCGTGTCTTCCGGCAATAAGCGTCTTGCGCTTCCGTTCTTCACAATCGAGGATATGGTAAACGAATGGCTGTTTGGACGGTTTATGAAACTCTATTATAACTTCAGGTTTATTCGAGGGGATAACACCCTATTCATTTACTTGCTCAAACAAATTACGGCAGCGATATATAGGCGGACCGTGAAGATTTACAACACTTACGGATTCAGTATCTCGAATATTGAAAAGGAGCGCGGCACTATGGACGGAAAAGCGGAAAAGAAGAAGTATTACGTTATGAACAAAAAGATTTATAGTCGGAGATTCTCAACGGATTGTTTCTCAGACTATTTCAATGACCTTGCAAGGAAAACCGGTGTTGGTTTGGAAGATTACCTTGAATACGAAACAGAAAAAGCGACGGTTGACGAATTGAAAATGCAGAACAGTTATTTCATTAACGCATTGTACAAGAATACCGATTCAAAAGAAAGTTCTGCGGACAATGAATAGAATGGCAATCGGTATCTCTTGTCAAGCACAAGGAGGTGTATATGCCATATCAAGAGGCAAAGGTCTATTGCGACGGCTCGCATTACATAGCGATTCCGCATACGACCAGAAAGACAAAACCAAGGATTACTCCGCCCGAAGAAATCATTGTCGTTGAAGAAAAGGATAAAAGGGCAAGTGAATCCGTCCCCACGGCTGAACCTGAAGCGACTTATGAAGAAGCAAGCGAATCCAAAGATTTAGCCGTAGAGCAACCCAAAGTTTTGGAGCCGTCAAAACGCTCCGTTACCAAAAAAGAATACTTTGAGGAGTTGTATCTTCAAAGCCAAAGTATGCCAAAAGGCATGCGCAAAAATTATATCAAAAAGGAGATGCTGCCATACTTTGAAACAGACGAACAAGCCGAGGAATACGTTGTAAAAAACCTTGAACGAAAACAGCGGAATTTGGTAGCAAGAAAAGTGCGGATGTGGCGAAAAATCAACCTGCAAAACTTCAACTATTTTTGCACTTTTACGTATGATTCTGCCTTGCATACCGAGGAGACTTTTCGGCGAAAACTGAAAAATTATCTTCGCAATTTGTGTTACAGAAAAGGCTGGAAATATATAGGTGTTTGGGAGCGGTCGCCGGAGAAAAACAGGTTGCACTTTCACGGTATATTTTATATCCCGGACGGCACGATGAGAGAACTTGTGCCAATCGAAGATTATAACCTAAACACACACAAACGGAAGATAACATATCAAAACACAGACTTTAACTCTCGTTTCGGTAGAAGTGACTTCGTTGCGATCAACTCAAAACTTGATCTCGGAGAGATGATGCAGTACATTATCAAGTACCTTGAAAAGACCGGGGAAAAACTCGTGTACTCAAAAGGGCTACCGCAGTTTTTCATATCCGATATTATGGACAAAGACGTTGCCGCCCCTATAGGAATCGAGGATAAAAAGTTACTTCTTTTTGACGACTTTTCTTGTTGGGATGAAGGCGAATATATCGGCGAAGTTTCGGCTGAAACAATAAGCAAACTCCGAAAAGTAAACTGAAGGGAAATAAGCGTAATACAAGGCTTAAAAATGAAAAAACCGCAAGTCGAAAAACGGGCGCATGTCTGCAAGCGGTGTAGCGGCAGCATCGCCCTTCGACGCGCTTTCATTTTCCGAGTATAGTGAGTCGAGTTCAGTTGCATCGGCGTGTGCTTGTCTGACGGAGCGAAGCGACGCCACTTGTTCAAGACAAGCACACGCCGTAATCTCATAAATGAAATTTTGGGAGTGGTGAAAAATGGTTTTAGGTGGGGTAAAATATAAATCAAAGGAGACTTAAAAATATGAAATACAAAATATGGTTTGAAGAATGGGTTACTCATTATATGGGAACATAAAGTAGAAATGATGGATAAAGTAAGTAAAATGCTCTAAAAGTTAAAAAAGAAAATGCACATCAAATATTCGGAGTGATACACAAAGAAAACGAATCAAAAGCGCATGTGTTTATCATAAAATGTTGTTGTGTATCTTTTCCCTGTTAAGCACCTATCCACATTGACTTTATTACATTTATTTGGTATAATAAGAAAGTAAAAATGTGCATCAATCCGAATAAAGGGTGCACAAATCTTTCAGGGAGATGTGCATCAATAATGTTTGACTTTGGACAAGCAAACGAAAATCAAAGGAAGGCCATTAAGCAGACGGATGGTCCAGTCCTTATAATAGCGGGCCCAGGAACGGGGAAAACCGCCACTCTTGTAAAACGCGCTATCTATTTGATTGTTGAAAAAGGTGTAAAACCCGAAAATATAATGATTGCGACTTTTACAGAAAAAGCTGCGAAAGAACTAATCACCCGAATCACAAACGAACTTTTGAAGATAAATCTTACAGTGAATGTGAATGATCTGTATATAGGAACACTTCATTCCATTTGTCTGAGATTGATTAAAGAGAATATTGAATTTACACGACTGCGTAAAAACTATCGCTTAATGGATGAGTTCGACCAAAAGTATCTCATTTATTTGAAGCATAAAATTTTTGACGCCATTCCAAATATCGATTTGATTGCAGACAATTTAAGTCCGTGGAATCGCTCAAAGCAACTCTCGTTTTATTTCAATGCTGTATCAGAAGAAATGATTACAGTTAAAGAATTAAGAGCAGATAGAGATCCGTCTGTTCAAGTGCTTGCTGCTGCTTATGAAGCATATCAAAAACTTTTAGAAGAAGAAAATGCGATGGATTTTTCTTCAATACAAGTTATTGCATATCAACTTCTGAAGGAAAATGAAGAGATAAAGAAACGTGTTCAGGCGCAAATTCAATATGTGATGATTGACGAATATCAGGATACAAACTTCGTTCAGGAACAGTTAATTTTTCTGATTGCAGAGCAACATCACAACTTATGTGTTGTCGGAGATGATGACCAAGGTCTTTACCGTTTTCGTGGCGCAACAATAAGAAATATTTTAGAATTCCCTTCTAAGTGGGAGCATTGCGAACAAATCAGTTTGGTTGAGAACTATCGTTCAGAACGAGATATTGTTACATTTTACAACAATTGGATGCGAGATACTGATGATAAAGGGTTTGAGTGGGGGCGTTATCGCTACCCCAAAACGATAATTCCAGCGAAGAAGAATTTGATTTCTGGCATACCTACAGTCATAAAAGTTTCAGGTCAACGCGACCTTGAAAATTGGGGAGATAATATCATAGATTTTATCAACAAACTCAAATCGAGCGGAACTATTTCTGATTACAATCAGGTAGCATTCCTATTTCGCTCGGTTAAGGGGGAACGGGTAAAATCTCTTGCCGGTTATCTCGAAAAGCACGGAATACCAATTTACTCTCCTCGTTCGGATATGTTTTTCGAACGAGAAGAGATAAAACTTTTGATTGGCACACTCCTTGTTGTCTTCCCGAATTATTTACGGCAGATGACGGCAGATAAATTTATGCCGAAAGTAATGTTGAAGTTCTACACGGAAAAGTGCTTGAAGGCATTTCAAGACTATCAAAAGAAAAATCCGTCAGCACCCCTTATTAAGTGGTGTGCTCAAACAGGACAAAAGCACTGTGATCCTAACGCATCATTTGACTACGCATTTACAGGCTTGGTTTATGAAATACTTCAATTCGAGCCATTCCTTTCAATTATGAAATCGGAATTGTCAGGTGTTGTGGATTCTCGAGCAGTCAGGAATATTGCGGAGTTCACGAAACTTACTACACGATACGAATTCTTGCACAGAATAAACGTCTTTACCGCACAAGGTATGAGCATTGATACTACGCAGTTTTTCAATCGGTATCTTCGCTTTTTATATGACGGCGGCATTGCCGAATATGAAGACGAGTCTGAGTATGCTCCAAGTGGATGTGTGTCGTTTATGACTATACACCAGTCCAAAGGAATGGAGTTTCCTGTTGTGGTTGTTGGTTCGCTCTCTGCTTGTCCAAGAAACGATAACAAAGAAGTTGTTCAAGAACTTGAGCAGAATGTGTATTCGCGTCCACCTTTTGAACCATATGATGCAATAAAATACTATGACTTTTGGCGTATCTTCTATACGGCATTTTCAAGAGCTCAGAATTTACTTGTTTTAACCGCAGATGAAGGCGGAAAAGGAAACGGTAAAGAACCGTCAAAGTATTTTGAAGATGTCTACAATCCCCTTCCTGATTATTGGAATACGGATATCGATTATTCAAAAATCAAATGTGAGCCGGTAAAAGATGTAAACATTAAGCAAAGTTATTCGTTTACGTCGCATATCGCAGTTTACGAAAACTGCTCCCTGCAATACAAGTTTTTCAAGGATTTGGGCTTTATTCCCGTAATAGAAGGAGCTACTCTTTTCGGAACGCTTGTTCATGCCACTATTGAAGATATCCATAAAGCTGCTATGCGAGGAGAATCATCTTCCATTACAGAAGATAATATCAAGCAATGGTTCAATGAAAACTATGAAACTATCTCTAAAAAGGAACATGCTTACTTGAAAGAAAGTGCTCGAATCGTAGCATTAAAACAGGTTATGAAGTATGTGGACAGACAAGGTGGCAATTGGGATAGAATTCGTGATGCCGAGGTCGAGGTAAGTCACGTTGAGAAAGACTACATTCTTACGGGGAAGGTTGACCTGATTGCCGGAGATGATAACACTTTAGAAATTGTCGATTTCAAGGCGGAACAAAAGCCGGATATGATTAAGGACCGAGACAGAATTGATAGATATAAAAGACAATTACAAATCTACGCATATATCATTGAGCAACGCACAGGTATTCCTGTAAGTAAATTGCACCTTTATTATACCGGGGATTCTGAAAGTGGCATTCCAACAATCTCTTTTAAGAATGAACCGAGTAAAGTCCAAGATACGATCGATGATTTTACGAATGTGGTCCACAAGATTCAATGCAGAGATTATTCAACAAAGAGTGTTTCTGCTAATCTTTGTCGAAATTGCGATTTGCGTTTCTTCTGCCAAAAAGCATAAAGAAAAACATTTAGGAGAATTATAAAATGGCTGACAATGAACAAATGAGCTTTGAGTTTATAGAGAGAAAACCTATCAAAGGTTATCCGGAATTACATTGGACTGGAAAACGCCCTTACAAATCAACTGTCTATTATCCGGCACAACTTAAGGAAGTATATGGGGAAGCGAAAAATGATTGGCTTAATAAAATTTTTTGGGGCGACAATCTTCAGGTTATGAGTCATCTTTTGAAAGATTATCGCGGAAAGATTGATTTAATATACATAGATCCTCCTTTTGATAGCAAGGCGGATTATAGGAAGAAAATAAAACTAAAGGGAAAGACTATTGAAAATGATAGTTCTACTTTTGAAGAAAAACAATATGGAGATATTTGGACAAACGATGAGTATCTTCAGTTTATGTATGAAAGATTGACTTTAATAAGAGAGTTGTTAGCAGATACTGGGGTGGTTTATGTTCATTGTGACCATCGAAGAATGTGTCAAATACGATTAATGATGGATGAAATATTTGGCGTTGATAGTTTTTTGAACAATATTACATGGAGACGTCAAATTGTTCGAGGAATGAAGACACATGCGCGTTATTACGCTTTTTCTTCGGACTATATAATAATATATGAAAAATGTAAAGGACTTAGCACATGGAATAGACAAGTTAAAGAGAACCTCTTAACAATTGCGGATGCTGAGAAAAAATATAATAAAGATGACCATGGTTATTTTAGGACATCTGATCCAGGTTCATATACTTTTGAAAGCCTTGTTGATTTAAATAATAGAGGACTATTATATGCACCAAAAAATGGGCAAATAATTGTTGATTATGAAAACCGCACTATTATTGCTTCAAATGGAGGAAAGCCTGCGGTAAAATACTATCGCGAACAGAGGGGAAACAAAATAGTGGAAGAAATCACTATTGATAATATTTGGGAAGATATTCCTGGAATGGGTATTGTTTCTTCTGAATTTATCGATTATCCTACTCAAAAACCAGAAGCATTACTTGAGCGTATAATAAAAGCCTCTTCAAATCCCGGCGATATAGTTTTTGACTGTTTTATGGGCAGCGGAACAACACAAGCCGTTGCAATGAAACTTGGTAGGCGTTTTATCGGTGCAGACATAAACCTCGGTGCCATTCAAACAACTACGAAACGTCTTATAAATGTTGCAAACGGACTTAATTCTCAAATTGAGAGTGAAGATAAATATACAGGGTTTGAAGTGTATAACGTCAATAACTACGATTTATTCCGCAATCCTGTTGAGGCAAGAGATTTGATCTTGCAAGCGTTGGAAGTTCAACCCTATGAGACAAGCAATGTCTATGACGGTGAGAAGGACGGCAGAATGGTCAAGATAATGCCGGTAAACCGCATTGCGACAAAGGCAGATTTGCAAGGCATTTTATCCAACCTGCCTTACAAACAATTTGAGAGGATAAAAGAAGAAAATCCCGGGACTGTAGTATTAAAACTTACTTTGGTTTGTATGGGACATGAATCTGACCTTGCGGCTGCTCTTAAACAAGAATTAAGCCAATACAAGACAGATATCGATGTTGTGGATATTCTTCACGATAGAGCGGATTTGCAATTCAAGAGAGATTCAGAGGCAGATATTGTTATTGAGGGCAATGAACTTGTGATAAAGAATTTCTACCCTCTTAATCTTATGCAAAAACTGTCTTTGGATAAGGAAACTGTAGATGAATGGCGTCAACTTGTCGAGTCGGTAATGATAGATTTTAATTACGACGGAGCGGTAATGCAACCGACGACTATTGATCTACCTGACAAGGACAAAATGGTAGTAGGCAGATATAAAATTCCCTCCGATGCCGGAATCATAAGAGTGAAAATCACAGACGTTCTCTCCGAGTCTTTGGAAGTTGAGGTTCAAAATGGCTAAGAAAAACGTAGAAACCAACTCTTTTGCGTTTTTCGATTTCTTGCGTCAGTTTTACGTAAGCAATCGCGGGCGTATCAGAAACAGATATAAAGATTTGACAAAAAAGTTCTTGGATTACAATGATAAATCCAAGAATCCTAGTGCTTATTTAAGAGATCCGCAGTTTGAAGCATTAGAAATGTATGTATTTCTAAAAGAATTTTGCTCAAACGCACAGGTCTATGACTTATTCGATAGATGGTATAATCGAAAAGGTGATTTTGCCGACGATACGGTTTACTTAGTGAACGATGGTAACAAAGGGCAGATGTCTTTTTATGATAATTCTGCTGTTAATTACAAAAATGTGTTTTCTTCTATGAGGAAAAACGCGACCGTTTATCCAAATTACATATATGCGTTGACGATGGGACTTGGTAAGACTGTCCTTATGGCGACCTGTATCTTCTACGAGTTTTTGCTTGCCAACAAGTACCCGAAAGATGACCGCTTTTGCCATAACGTTCTCGTATTTGCTCCCGATAAGACAGTGTTGGAGTCTTTGCGCGAGATTGTAACAATGGATAAAGAAAAGGTCGTTCCGCCTGAGTATTGTCGCGTTCTTGAGCAAAATATAAAAGTTCATTTCCTTGATGACTCGGGATTAACTTTGAATACCTTGGATAACTCGGACTTTAACATTGTAATATCGAATACGCAAAAAATTATCAAAAAACGCGTTCACAAGGATAAATCCCCTATTGAAAAGTTACTGGAGATGTCTAACGAGCAAGAAGAAACAGCAGACATAGTTTCGTCTATCCTTGGTTCTGTTTATTCGGAAGAAAACGTTCGTGACGAAGGCGAACTCCTTACGAACCAACGTTTTGAAAAATTGACTCGTTTGCAACAACTTGGCATTTTTGTGGATGAAGCCCATCACTTGTTTGGTAATGATCTTCAAAAATCTATGACAAGTTTAAGATTGACTATCAACGAACTCAATTCGGCTCTGACTCAAAACAATACAAAAGTCGTCGGTTGTTATAACTATACTGGCACGCCTTATCTTGAGAACTCTGTATTGCCGGAGGTCGTTTATAGTTACGGCTTGAAAGATGCAATAATTCACAATTACCTTAAAGACGTTGATATAAAAGGCTATGATAATGTTAAAAGCGATGCCTTTTTACGTGCGGTAATTACGGAGTTTTGGGAAACCTATAATGGAAAAACATATGAGGGGCTCTTGCCTAAACTCGCTATTTTCGGAGCGACCATTGATGAAGTTACAACAGAAATCCGTCCTGTCGTAGAATCTGTTTTAACAGAACTTGGCATCCCTCTTGATAAAATTCTTGTAAACACAGGCGATACAACAGTAACAAAAGACAACGATATAAAAGCCTTTAACGATCTTGACAGGGTTGGAACTATCGGCGCTGATAAACAGTTTATTCTTCTTTGCAATAAAGGACGTGAAGGATGGAACTGTCGGTCTTTATTTGGCGTTGCACTTTATCGCGCACCAAAGTCAACAGTGTTTGTTTTACAAGCAACAATGCGTTGCCTGCGCCAAATTACAGACATCCAACAAAAAGCAATGGTTCGTCTGTCGAAAGATAATCTCGATATTCTTAACAACGAGCTTAGTAAAAACTTCCGTGTTTCAATTGATGATATTAACAACAGCGGAAATACAAAGGAAAAACAGGTATACCAAGTTCATTTATTGAAAAACAAGAAGTTGATTCTTAAACGTATTTCGCATAAGTATACATTGAATGAAATTGCTTATACCACGCCTATTGATTTTCAACTGAAGAATATAGATTTGGACAAATATGAAACTCACCTTTATGAAAAAGATAGTTTAACAGATCAAAGAACCATGAAGAAAACGGTTGTTGAACTTGGCGGATCATATGTCTATTCAAAGTATATGCTCGTTGGGGAAATCGCACGGTATTTGAACATTTCATGCTGTTTGATTGACAAAATTTTGTCTGAGTGTATCGACGGAGAACAAACAGTTATCGATATGGTATCAAAGTATAACGATATTCTTGACGACGTTGTAATACCTAAAATATTCAGCAAGTTATTTAACGTCAATTGCGAAACCGTATCCGAAGAGCGAGAGGTTGATTTGTTACGTATGCCGGAGGGCAAAACATATTACGAATTTCTTGCTCAACCAGCACTTGCTGCAAACTATACTGATACCGACTACTCTCGAATTGATTTGCAGTCTGGACATGAGTATAGAGATAAGACATTCCACACCGATACCTACTGTTTCGACTCTGCTCCTGAAAAAGAGTGTTTCTTGCAATATGTGTTTAGTAATAGAGTGAAAGAAGTCTATTTTACCGGTATGTTTACAAGCAAATACAACGGTCTTGCCATCCAGTATATAGATCCCGAAACGAACGCAATTCGCTCTTACTATCCTGACTTTATTACAAAACTTGATGACGGAACTATTCAAATAATTGAAGTCAAAGGCGATAATAAAATTGACGATTTGGTTGTTAGGGCTAAAGCGTTGGCAGCAGAAGAAATGGCATCCGAAAGCAAGATGCAATACATTATGATACCAAGCACAAGAATAATGAAAGAAAAAGTCATTTAACACAAAAAAAGCCGAGAGTTTTTGCTCCCGGCTTTTCGTTTGCTTTGAGTTGATTTTTAGTTGTTTGGGATATAGATTTTATCGCCGACTTTGACGGCTTTATAGGTTACACCGCCAACGTTTTGTTGAAGATATTCGGGCTTACCATCCGCATGAGCGCGTAAGATAAACTTATCAGGTTCTTCTTCGGTCAGTTTGTTGATATTTATATCAATAAACTGTTCGTTGCTCGACACTTCGAGTATTTTTACGCCAAGAAAAACAACCTTACGGGGCGTGAACGTGCTTTCTATGACGCATTGGTGGCAAATAAGAGTGCCGTTGAACTTATGTCAGATGATATTTTGCGTGTTATGGCAATGGAACTTAAAGCAATCGTCGAAGAATACGCAACGGTTGATTGGTCAAAGAAAAAGGACACTCGTGCAAAAATGCGTATGCAGATTAAAAGGCTTTTGAAAAAATATAACTACCCTCCTGATTATACTGAAGAAGCAATTTCTCGTGTCGTTGATCAAGCCGAATTTATGATGTAACTAAATAAACATAAGAAAAAGCAAGCAAATCTAAAAAAGGTTTGCTTGCTTTTTTAATACAGCTCGTAATTGCCTGAATACAGGTTTCGTATCCATTTTGAAGTCACATAGAACACGCAAAATGAATTAAACTTAATATACGGAGTATATTATTCTCTCAAATATGGCGTAAAAAGGTAAAAACGCGATGGAAATTGCTCTATTTTTGCCTGTTTCTGCACACTTGTAGCAAATCAAGTCGCTATTATCAAATGCTTTTATTTTGCGATTTACGTTTAAGCAAATTACTTCTTAATCTTTATTTTTCTGCGTTTGAGAATAAATGATATAAGTGCAGCGATACCTCCTGCGGCTGATGCAGATGTGGTTGTGGCTATTGCTGCTATTTCGCCAACACCAAGGCCTTTTTTTCCTGAATTGGGATCAGATATGTTTGCATCAGAAATTATAGGAGTTGTTTTTTGTTCCCTTAAAATCTCATGACCACACACAGAACAATACACCACACTATCATAATGGCCTTCTGTTTCAGTAGTTGATTCTACGACGTTTTCTCTAACTGCATCTGAAGGAAGATGAGGTGTCTTTGCCAACTCTTCATATGTTGTGTAGTCGCACTTGTCACAAGTTACGTATGCATTCCAACCAATTTCTGTACATGTAGGCTTTTTGGCTTCGTGGCTTGTTGTTGAGTGACCTGTTGCAGGGATTTCTGCATAGGTTGTATGATCACAACGTAAACAGGTCACATAGGCACTCCAGCCGATTTCGGTGCAAGTAGGTGCTTTGCTATCGTGAGGTATTGCATCATGTCCAAGTGCATCCACATAACTATCGGTGTATTCATCTCCGCAATGACAAGTATGTGTGGTATATCCTTGTTCTGTACAAGTAGGCGCGGTCACAACTGCATTGTGGCTGTGTCCTGTTGCAGGGATTTCTGCATAGGTGGTGTGGTCACAACGTGAGCAAGTCACGTATGTGTTCCAACCAATTTCAGTGCAGGTAGGTGCTTTTGCACTATGTTCAACAAGCTCATGGCCAAGTGCGTCTACGGTAATGGTAGTTCTGCTGAGTTCTGTGTCACATGTTGCGCAGTTCACAACGTTGTCATAGCTTCCAGTGGCTGTACAAGTAGGAGCAACGTTGTTCTCTACAACAACTGCCGATTCAGTATGTCCTATTGCAGGGAGTTCTTGGTATGTGGTGTGGTCACAACGTGAGCAAGTCACGTATGTGTTCCAACCAATTTCAGTGCAGGTAGGTGCTTTTGCACTATGTTCAACAAGCTCATGGCCAAGTGCGTCTACGGTAATGGTTGTTCTGCTGAGTTCTGTGTCACATGTTGCACAGTACACAACGTTATCATAGCTTCCAGTTGCTGTACAGGTGGGTGCAATGTTGTTCTCTACAACAACCGCTGATTCAGTATGTCCTGTTGCAGGGATTTCTGCATAGGTTGTGTATTCACAACGCGAACAGGTCACGTATGCATTCCAACCCACTTCTGTACAGGTGGGTGCTTTTGCTTCGTGATTAATGGCCGTGTGTTTCAATGGGATATTTGCGGTGGTGTCAACAAAGTTGAGCAATATGCTATTTGTAAGCGAATCGGAGAGCCCCGTTCCAGAAATTGTAACGTTTGACGTCTTGTTGACACATTCTCTCTTTGCGTTGAACAAGATTGTCAACACGGTCTGCTCATCCACTATATCAGTCATTGAAATGACTGAAAACTTCAAAACTCCGTCAGCGACGCTCTTGTCGTTGACGTTGAAGAAAGAAGGGGTGAACCCTTTTTCGTATGACACAAATTCAAGGTCATCTGTGTCAAAATTCAATACAAAATCGCCGGCGCCAAGGCGAGAACCTTCCTCAAGCAAAACAGTCACCAAAACTTGCTCTGTTGACTCCAAGAACGATGCGCCTAGGATCACACTTGGGGCATCTTCTGCATACACACTGTCAAATGTCACGTTGACATCAGTTGTATAACCAGAACAGGAAAATGGGATCAAATTCAAATTGTACAAATCATTGATTTGCAACTGTATTTGGCTGGTTGTTGTCTCGTTTTTGAGTGTTCTGAACTTGACCTTGACAAGGTCTGAATAATAGTTATATTCGGTTGCCAAGAAGGAAAGACTGATCGTTCCTCTTTGACTTGAATTGACGTCAACCACCTTTCCGTTCAGGAAATTGCCCTGTGTAAGTTCAACAAACTCAAAGAGTTCGGGATCATATTTGACGTCAATTGATCCAGATGCAATATAGCAATTGCTCAAACTATAGTCAATTTCAAAGGTTTCTTTGATCGAAGTGTTGATGGTGCTTGTGCCATACACACTGCAAGTGTTGACAATCTTTTTTTCTGTGATGTCAAAACTACAACGAGATCCGCTATAAGGAGCAACCTCCAGAGTGGTTGTATATGCTTCTTCAACCACAACGTCAAAACTAGTATTGCCTATTTCCGCATCCGAATTGATTTGATAGTAGAAATAAAACAATGCCGTCTTTGTTTCACTGCCATCAGAGTCAAAAATATAGGAAAACATCAAGCAACCGTCGTTGTTTGACGCATCGTAAATCGAGCAAGACACTTGATTGTAGTATCCCGTGACGGACATCTTTTGGCTGTCATAGTGGACTGCAACCGTAAGTGATGCAAGGTCAACGGTGTTGTCAACGTAAACGTAGCAATAGCCGGTATTTCCTTGTGCAATGGACTCACCCGTCTCTGCGTATATAGAAATTGTTTCTTCTGCCATTGCAACTTGTGTTTTGGTTCCGTCAACGCCAAAGATGCCACCAAATAGGCAGCATACAATGGCAAGAACCACAATTATGGGCAGAAGTCTAATCTTTGATTTCATTGCACTACATCTCCAAGGTTGTCACGTTTCCGTTGATGTATTGCAGTATGCGCAATGCCTCCATGCTTGAAAGCACGCCATCACTATTAAGGTCTGCGCGCTTGAACTCATCATCTGTCATGATGAGGTCTCCGTTGATGCATTGCATGATCATCAGTGCATCCTTGGTGGTGACGACTCCGTCGCCGTCAACGTCACCCTTGCGAGAGATTGCAGATGCATCCTTTATGACAACGGTGTAAGGTGTTTCTGCTGATCCCTTGGAGATTGAGTTGAAGGTGTCATTTGCAACAATATAGTATTCCAACCCCTCAAGAGTCAGTTCACTGCCAAAGATGGTTGCGCTATACTTGTCATTTTGCTTGAGCATGGTGATTGTCTTCCACTCTGTTACGCCAACTGCTCTGTAATATAGCACCACAGACGTGATTGCCACGTTGTCGCTTGCAGTGCAAGAGATGACAAGGTTGTTGTTGAGATAACCTTGATTGACAGGAGTGTGGTACATATTGGGTGCCACGGTGTCCTTTGCCGTTGCCACAACCTTGCCTGCAGGGTTGGACTCTGTGAAGTCTGTGAGCACCACGGTGTAGGTGTACCAATAGGTTTTTCCGGGCTCTGCATTTTCATCAAGGAAAGTGCTGTCTGTGGGGAGAAGAATTGCAGGGTTCAACTTGACGTAATTGCCATCCTTCTCTTCTGAACGGTAGATGTTGTAACCAAGAAGCGTGTCGTAGTCATCTTGTGCAAAAGTCAACTGAATGCCGTTGTCAAGTGCATTTGCTTGAAGGCTCATTGCCATTGCAGCAGTGGTGTCAATTACGAATGTAAAACGACCAGTTTTGTCTTCAGCAGTGAAAAATGCATCTTCGGCAGCTTGTGCACCAGAAACCACCAAATGTTGAATACCATTTTCTATGTTGGCTCTCAATGTGTATTTACCCACCCATTGACGAGAAGTTTTCCATTCGCCTTCGATGATGTAGTCTGCATATGGAGCCCAGGAACCAAAAGTGACATTCAACGGGACAGTCACGTTCATATCTCTGTTGAATTCAACTACAAATTGAACAGTATTGCCACCTATAACATTTACTTTTTCGCTATTTTCATCCAAGATGTACACGTTCGAAACCATAGGCCACATGCTTTCTGTCGGAGACGTCAAGTATCCTTCTGGAAGAACTGTGCTATATTTACCATACACATTATAGTCTACGATCATTTTTTCTAGTTCTGATTGCGAATCAGTTCCCCAATAAACATTCGACAAATTTGTACGATACCCATTCTCAGAATTTGCAATGTAGTAATTATCCAACACGATATCCATTCCTAATATTGCAGAATTTTCAAGGCCTTGTCTTCCTATCGCAGTGTTGCGATACCTTTCATTTGCCGTCCAGACATCTTCTTCAGTAATATTTGCTGTATCTGTTTCAAAAATTATGTTCCCTTTAGAAGCAGATTTCCCCCAGTTAAATTCAGCCCCTTTGCTGGGATATAGATAGCCACTCAATCCTAATTCTGCGCATTCAGCATCTGAAAGGGTTGCAATTGTTCCGTTAAACCATGTAGCAAAAGCCTTCGCCTCATATTCGATTAAGCTTATATTCGCTTCCCCCAGACGAGTAGAATAAACACAATGGATCACCAGGTATGACTTATCCTTATATTGAACAATTGATTCAATACTATCAAAATCAAGTAGATGTCTTGACACATATCGTATTTGATGATCTGGCTTGTTGAGAAGGAAAACCGAATCTTCGAAAACAGTATTACTGTATTCGTATGGAATTGTTACCTTGTTTTGAGTATCAATTATCTGACAATGCTTAACAATACCTCCAAATGGCTGACCAGATAGGAATTTGCTATTTGAAAAACTACTTCCATAAGCATTTACTCCAGTAAATATACAGCGATCAAATGTATCTCCATGTACACTACCACTACCAATAAATTGTGTGTATGTGAACTCCGCAAACCCACTATCATACGGATAGATGACACCATTGCCCCCAAAGTCGATATTTATATTTTTATTTTCGGCGCCATTGCAAAGAATCGTTCCATAATTATTGATATAAAATCCATTTTTATCCGTGTTGTAAACGATATTTACACCTGGCTCGATTGTGACTGTGACATTTTCGATAATTGTCACATCATGCGAAACGATGTATCGTCTGGTGGCCTCTAGTATCATATCTTCGTCAATAACAACAGGCAAGTGTATCCCGTTGTTAACTGTGAATGATACTTTACCATCACTAATATAAGTTCCCTCATCATTTTCATCAAGACCATTTTCGTAAGCGGATCGGATATTGAAGTCTACGAGATAATCATTAGGACAATCATCACTTACAACGATTTCAAAATACTTTTCTCCCGATTCTCTTACAGAGTAAGTACCGATATCGTAAAGCTCCATCGTGGAATTAACAAAGGCGAAGTAAGGGTCTGTCAGTGTTTCGTCGCCGATTTCTCCACGATACGTATCAATGGATACATTCACATTTGAAGCTACTCCTCCACGGTTGTGGAGAGAGATATAAAGACGAACCGTTTCGCCTGCATCAATGATTCCATTGCCGTTATTCTTCTCGTTGATAGAAGTACTATCATCGATGAAATAGTCATACAGCTTGATGTCGGGTGTGGGGATGCGTGTCAGTGCTTCATGCAAATCTGCCACTGAGTGTCCCGCGTCAACACCAGTATTATGGTCCACAAGCACATATTTTGTGCCTGTGTTGACAATCTGTGATTGGATATATTTGTTGGAGTACACTTCCCTGTCGGGATAGGTGGAACGGAGCACTGCCGCAATGCCTGCAACAACAGGGCATGCCATTGAGGTTCCGCTGAGTGTAGCGTATTTGTTGCCCGGCCACGTTGAAGGGATTTGTTCGCCACAAGCATACACTTCATATTCTACAGTTCCGTAAGGGGCATGGTCAAAGTTGCTGAATGCTGATCTTGTTGTACCATTTGCATTACAGCTCATTACACCAATTACGTAAGGAAGCGCTGCAGGATAGAAAATGCCAACATTGGACCCGTGTACGGGACATGGAAATAGAGGATTTGAACTATAATTGCAAAGGGCTTTATTGCCTGCTGCTGCCACAAGGACGCATTGATTGTATGCATCCATAAGTGCATCTTCAACTGCAATTGAGATTGAAGATCCACCAAATGACATATTGATGACGGAGGCACCGTTCATATATGCATATTGGATTGCCTCAGCGATATCAGAGTTGTTGAAATAGCCTGAAGAGTTTCCTGCCTTGAGGCACATGATCTTGCAGTTGTATGCAACACCAACAGTGCCTGTTTTGTTGTTTTCTGCTGCGGCAATGCCTGCCACGTGGGTTCCGTGACCGTTGTCGTCCATAGGATCGTTGTTGTCACCAACACAGTTCCAACCGTTGACGTCATCAACGTAGCCGTTGCCATCATCGTCAATGCCGTTTCCGGGGATTTCAGCAGAGTTCACCCAAATGTTGTTTCTGAGGTCAATATGGTTGTAATCAACACCAGTGTCAATGATTGCAATGACCACGTCTGCAGATCCGCCAGGGTATTTATTGTTGTTGGCATTGTGCTCCCAGCCGTTTTTGACACCCATTGTGTCAAGATAGGTGAGGTCTTCAGCATATGTATTACCGGAGATGTCAACCGTGTCGCCGTCAGACTTCATTACATAGTCATAGTCAACGGTTTCAAACACGTCCAATTTGTGAAGGTACTTCACTGCCTCTTCGGTGTCCACGCCGTCTTCAAGCAAAATGGTGTGCCACTTTGAGCCCTTGAAAAGTTGCTCAACTGACTTGACGTCCAAATCTCCAAGGAGGCTGCTTGTCAATGCTCCGTCATATTTGACCAGCACTACGCCTTTGTTGTATTCGCCCGTGGGTATTGTTATGTCGCGAAGGGTTGAACTGCTTTCATAAGCATCACTCACCACGTCGTTGACAACGTCATCATCGGGTATGACGTCGGGGATTGTGTCCCCTACAACGCTTTCTGTCACTGGGTCAAGATTGCCACAAGCGCACGCAAAAAGCATACATACTGAAAGAATTGTTGCAATAAGCATAACTCTGATTGTTTTCTTCATGCCAAATCTCCTATTTCACGCCTAAACGACGCTCAAGTTGCATTGATAAGATTATTATACCATTATTCGTTGAATTTGTTAATATCTTAATAAATAAAGTTCAAAATCGAATGCATACAAGCCTCATTCAAAAATGCCCGCTTAACGCTTTCACACAAAAAAACATATCATTTAGCTATGACAAAAGCAAAAAACACCCCAAAATGGGTGCTTTTGGACAAAAATAAAGGACGCCGACCGAATCTTTTTATGGATTCGTTTGGCGTCCAATATGGCGTAGCGTTGGGGATACAAGCTCTATTTACCCGTATATTGCAATATATCTCTGGCACATTTTGATGAAATACTCAAACACGGTGGATTGGGCTCTTGAGAGAACTCTGTCTATTTCGGGAAAGCTCAAGCCTTTTATACGACATTCCAAAGCAATACGCATATTTCTGTCAAATTAAGACTATCTACGATTCTGTCGTAGGCGGTATAGTCTTGCACAGTTTCTTCATGCGGTTCGGTATATGGTTCACTTGCCGGGGTTAATGCTTCAAGGCTTACATTGCGGTAGTAACTGCTTGTTTTGCGGTTAATTAGTTTCGTCATCTTGCGTATGCAAGCAATTTCTATAGTAATAAATATACTTACATAAGCAGATTAAAAGCCGAGAGATTTGTTTCTTTCGGCTTTTCATTTGGCTTCGTTATTCGGTATATACGTTTTGTCTTCAACCGTTACGGCTTTGTATTCAACTCCGTCCATAACCTTTGTTGAGTACGTTGGTTTTCCTTGAGCGTTGGCTCTAAGGACATAGTTATTGGGATACTCTTCCGTTAGACGTTCTATATTGCCGTCAAGGAATTGTGTATCGTCGGATACTTCGATTATGTCAAAGCCACGGCGAATAAGGTCGGCAGAAAACTGCCATTTCTTTTCAAAGAGACCGTAGGAATCCATAATGATTGAGATGTCTTTTTCTTTGTGATATGCGGTGATTCTGTAATAGTTTGCCATAGTGTTTTCTCCTTTGCGTTAAGCCGCCGCTATTTGCTTTATTTGTTTATTGGCATAGGGTAGCCATTTTTTGTGAACGAAATCGAGTATTTCTTCCGTTGGTTTGCTATCGTGGTCGCCATAGCATTGCAACACTTTCTTTTGAGACGGAGAGTATTCCACTGTTACAAGCGGTGTATTCGGTGCTTCTTTTGAGCGGATAAAGAAAATGAGAGATTCTTCTCGCACAAACTTTTGGTCATAGTTCATTCTGCCTACGCAATGTTCAAGGATTTGACCTTCTCTCACAAGGTCACTTGGGGATAGGGCAATGATTGCAATATAGTCGGACTTTCTGTCATATTGCAAGCCCAAATACTTCTCTGCAACCGCTGCGAACTTCTCATAGAAGTCTTTGCGCTTCTGTTCGTCATCCCGTGCAAGCATCGTGTGGTATTCATCAATTCGTATATCGTGCCAACGTTTGAAATCGTGTGGATAACGGTTTTTCTCCTCGGTCATATTCAGCCCTAAATAATTGCACGCATTCCAATAGTCAAGATAACTGTGCGTATTAGTGTTTTGTTTGGACAAGTAGTGATATAATTTTTCTCGCTCGCGCTTGAATGCGTCTCTCAAAGGAGCCAAGGTCTGGTCCTTGTCCATAGAGAGTTTTGCTTTGTAATATGCCTGCAACTCAAGTACGTTGCGATTCTTTTTGTATGCCTGCAACACAACGGGAATATACAGATAAGACTTGTTTAACGTGCTTCTGTTTTGAGCGAGCCATTTTCTAAAACGCTTATCTTGTCCGCACAACTTTAATACCTGTTTTGACATAGCGAGATTATGCAGTCCGAGTTTTGTGAGATATTCGATTTGCGGATACTGTTCGTAAAGACGTAAGTATTTAAAAACGTCAATCCCCGTGAATCTGTCTATTGCGCTGAACTTGTATTCGGGGAAGTGTTCAAGGATATAGTCGCGGTTGATTATCGGGGCATAGGGATCGTACAAATTGTCAACCGTCCAACCCCATTCGCTGTATTCGTACCAAGGCTTATATGACGTCAATCCCTCGGCATGCCAGCCAACAGAATATCCCCCAATGTTGGTGTAATACATATCTTTCACAAAGCATTTATCCGAGTGAACGCCGTGCACCGCAACTTGTTTGCAATACCAAACGCCTTTCTTGACTTTGACCGCAACGGTTACTTTGACAAGTTCGCCGTCATTCTTTGTAAGGTAAGCGTAAAACCGAGTTCTTCCAAACGGCGCGGTTTTCAATTTATCGTCGTAAAGTTTAATCTTTTTCTGTATGTATTTCGGTATAGGTTTTATCTTTTCAATCTTCATTTTATTGTACCTCCAATGTGTTTCCGAATATCTCAAATAGTTTTGAAATAATGGCGTTGTTTGGCTCTAACGCTTCGCCCAAAATTTCGCCTGTTTCATAGTCGATTTGAGTTGTTTTTTTGCAGCCTTTTTGTGAAATAAATCTTGTGCTCCCGTCGGTTTCTACAACGAGCAAATCGTGTGTTTTTGCAATTTTCGCAAAGTAGATTTCCGCTGCGTGATACGGGAATCCAATCATAGGCACGCGCTCTTGTAAACCACAATCTCGGCTTGTCAAAGTAAGGTCGATTTCTCTTGCGATTGTCACTGCTTTATCACCCAAAATCTCATAGAAGTCACCGAGTCTGTAAGCGATAACATAGGCGGGGTTTTGTTGTTGCAAAGCCTGATATTTCTCAAAAAAAGTTCCGTTTGGTGTGTTGCTTGCAACGGGTGTTTGCTCACCGTTTCCGTTTTGTTCGATAACTTCATTTTCGTCCGTATAGACACTTGAATTATTTGTTTCGTGTTCTTTAACTTCTTGTTCGGTTAAATTGTCAAAAAATGAGTATTGAACGTTCTCTTGTTTTTTGGGTTCGGGTTTTGCTTTAACCGCGTTGGATTCGACACGTTTAACGGTGGGTTTATATTCCGCGCCGTCTATTGTGTAAAGCGTCCCTTCAATGCTTTCTTCCTCGAAATAATGTATCGCCCAACCATACACGGTTTGGTCGTCAATGCAAGCAGAATTAGCACCTTTCTCGGCATGTTTTCGTGCCTCGTCGCAAGCGTATTTCATAAAGCCCGCAAGCGTCTTTTTGTTGAGCAAAGGCTTACCGTCTTTTTCAAATGGTGTACCGTTGTTTATTTTCTCCGCAAGAGTTTCGCTCGCATTATCTTGAAGGTATTTCAGGACAAGTTCTTCCTGCTTATTTTGAGTAGTCAAATTGAGTTCCATATTGCCTCCTAAAACGGAAAATCTTCAAGAAGTTCCATTGCTTTCATCTCAAGTTCTTTGAGTGTTGTGCGGTGGTTGAATCCGCCGTGATAATCTTGCTCGTTCTTGGCTGTACGTATCAAAATGTTGCTATACCATTCGTTGGTGAAAAACCTAACGTCGCTTATGGAAACGTAAACGCACTTGTTTTCCGCACTCTTGATAAATGCCGAAAAGCAGTAATGATTGCGTCCGACGTTCACGAGTTGCCAATGATTTTGCTTGCACATAGAACGCAAGAAGTTGATGTATTTCGTTTGAAAACTTTTGTAGTCTTCTCCCGTATAACAGCCCGAAGAAAACTCATAGTCTATGTATTTTTCCAAGTCCTTAATAGTTGCCATTGTTGTTCTCCTTGATATATTTTTTGTAGATGTCATAGTTTTCGTTTCTCTCGTCCACGATTCCGTATTTGTCGTCTACGTAGTATTCGCCTACAAACCAGTTCATAATGCCCGTGCAAAGTTGACCGGCAACCTTGAAAACATAAGAGTTGGTTATTGGTCTTGCAAATAAATAATTAGGACCGAGCAATACTGCTCGGCCCGTCTTTCCGTCCATTGAGTTGAGATGTGCTTTTACTTCTATCGGTTTCATATCAATACCACTCCAAATAATAAATTTCCGCGTCGGGATCGTTTTCTAAAATTTGCTTTGCTTTTGTAAACGCCGCAACGGTGTCTTGCCAATCGCTTAATTCGTATTCATCTTCAAATGCTTTCCTATCAATCTGTTCGTTTGCGTAGTCGATAATTTCAAGCACTTTGTTGTAAGGCACTTCCTTATCTTCAAGATTGAAGTCATCGTATATTTCAAGGACTTGCCTAAGATAATCCGAAACGGCATACGCTTTACGCCAGTATCCGATTTCAGTTGTTCCTTTGTCGGCAGGTGCGATAGGAAACAATCCACCACAAGCCCCGCGAGACGATTTTTGTTCTATTGTGTTTGTTTTTGCTCTCAAATATTGGTCTAATCCCATAGTAATAACTCCTTTGTATTTTTTTGTTACGCAACACGTTTAATACCGCCGGCAAACGCGCGGATTACGATCGTGCCGAATTCCGAGCACCATTCACAGTCTTTGTTCCAAACGTAAGCAAGGGCAAAGTACATATTGCCTTGATGTTCTAGAACGAACTCCCAATCTTCTTTGTGGTCGGGGATATAGAGAAAGTCGTAGCATTCGCCAAATTCCAAGTATTCGTGGGTTACCGCATATACGAGGCAGTTGTGTTCCTTCTCGAATGTCTTTATCTTTTCCATTAGTTCAGGCTCTTGATAAGCCCAAAATCCGCCAAAGCCTTCAAAAAAGCAAACCTCGTTGTCTTTTTCAAAGCCTTTTATATACGGCTTGTAGATGTCCAATTCCTTCATCAGTTCAAGTGCTTTTTGTTTCTTTTCTTCAATTGTTATTTGCATATTTGCAACTCCTTTGTTTTTAACGGGTTATTATAAAAGATTTTGTGTTCGTGTCTACATTGTGTTTTGATACGTTTCATAGCAAACTCCTTACTCCAAGTTGATATAACTCATAAGGCTTTCAAGATCAACGAGAACCTTGTTGCCTGCTGTTAGGCACTTAATCTTGCCTTGCTTACACCATTGTCTGATTGTATGGACGGTAATTCCCGTTTCGGGATCGCCTGCTTTTACTATGTCAAATGATTTTTGAATGCTTCTTAACATTGTTTCAATTCTCCTTTTTAATAAATTTCAATAAGTCCACTGCTGTATTCGTGCACAGTGTCGTCGCCGCAGTATTTTCCGTAGCGTTCAAGGTCTATAAAGTCTAAAATATGGTCGGGTATCTGATAGCCGCAGCAGTCAAGCATTTCACGTCCATAATCTTCCCACGAATAACCGCTCCAAAGGTTGACGTTATCGTCCCAATTCTCACCGCGGTTTTTAACAAGTTCTTCAAAATCGTCATAGTTTTTAACTTCAAGGAAGGCGCAAAGTTCTTTGTGTTTATAATCGTTGGTAAGGACGCCAGATTCGTAAAGCGTGTTGAATAGGTTTTCGGGATTCATATAATCCCAATTGACAGAACGGTCATATATACCTTCGATGTCTTGAATAAACAATTCTTCGTCTATACCGTCGAGTTCAAAGCCTTCTCGTTTGAGTTCTTCAACGATTTCTTCCCAATCGGAATAATCCGAAAGGTCAAGCCATTTCGAGCCTAACGCTCTTTCGTTACACTCGTTGTAAGAACCCCATGAGCCGATAACAATACTTATGTTGCCCATTGTCAGTCCTCCGATATATAAATCTTGATAAGCGTGTTTCCGTATTCGATATAATGACCTTTGTCATCTTCAAACACGTCGTAAGTGATAACGGAAATCTTTCCGTTGTTGGTGATTGCATAGATGATTTCGTTTCTGTCTGGGAAATAAGCAACAGTATCAAATCTGATAAGGCTTTCACCGTCATTGAAATCAAAACCATCTTCATCAATGAATGCAATTTTGTTGAGTTCAATCATTTTTCTAACTCCTTTTTATTTGATATTGCCGTTCGGCAAGGGAGTGGTAGTACAAGTCGAAACTCATTCTTTATGCGAATATGGTTGCAATGGGCAATAGCAACCACAAATCCTTTTTAGTGAAAAATAGTGCTGTAAAATAAAAAAGCCAAACCATTTCGAGCTTGACCTTGTAAGTTTATATTCAAATTTTAAGTGCTATTTTTCACGGCGGTTGCTATCGCCGCTGACTTGTGCTACAAACACCGGACGAAAGGCAATAAAATATGAAATCTTTACTTGCCGTCTTATTTATCTTTACTTTTGTTCTTGCTGTGCTATAAAAATGTAAAGAAATCGGCAAAAAACTTATTTTATCGACACTGTTTTTGCAAAAAATCAAAAATCACTATCCATAAAGTAAACTTTAGAAAACTTGGAGACTTGTCGAGATGTCGTATTTGAAAAGACAAATGGAGGAGTCGATTTAATAACCTTTTGTGCAACATTTTAAGCAAGATTTAAGCAAGATGATTGATTTTCATCTGTAATTATGGTATAATATATTCAGATTTGAAAGGAGAGTAAATAATGTACAAACCGCCTTTTTCAATTTCCAACTATATGCTTTCTAAAACCATTTCCATTACAGAGAAATTAGGTCAGATTACTACGTTTAATTCCTTAAAACGTATGCCAACACTAAGGCGGAATAATAAAATTAGATCCATTCATTCATCATTGGTTATCGAGGCTAATTCATTGTCTCTCAATCAAGTAAGAGACGTTATTGCAGGTAAGCCGGTTATAGGACCTCAAAAAGAGATACAAGAGGTCAAGAATGCTTATAAAGCCTATAATATGATAAACGAGTTCGATGGATATCGCGAATCGGACTTGCTTAAAGCACACTCGATTTTGACATACCTTATTGAGAATGATGCCGGCAAGTACAGAAACCATGGCGAAGGAGTATTCGACGGAGAAAAAGTCATCTTTGTTGCCCCGCCGGAAAATCTTGTGCCGTCGCTCATGCACGATTTGTTTGACTGGCTCAAAAATGATAGTGATACCCACATATTGATAAAGTCTTGCGTATTCCATTATGAATTTGTTTTCATTCATCCCTTCAGCGACGGAAACGGCAGAACTGTCAGACTTTGGCAAAACGTGCTACTTACAAAATGGAATCCGTTGTTTGAATATATTCCGATTGAATCACAAATTCAAAAATACCAGACTGAATATTATGAAACAATAGCGAGATGCCATCAGGAAGGAAACTCGAACGCTTTTGTTGAATTTATGCTCAAGATGATAGACGAAGTTCTTGATGAAGTGATTGCCGGAGTAAAACAAGAATCAGAAAATATTTCCGAACAAGTCAATAGATTGTTGGACGTTATGGAGCCTGATATTCCGCTATCCGCCAATGAAATTATGGCGCGACTGGGAATAAAGTCTAAAGAAACTTTGAGAAACAGTTATCTAAACCCGGCTATTGAAAACGGACTTATAAGAATGACTTTGCCCGACAAACCCAAAAGTAAGAATCAACGGTATTTCAAGTAAGATGTTGGGCAAGATTTAAGCAAGATAGCTTTTAATGTAATACGTATAGGATATAGGCTTAGCTTGCTAGCATAAGTCGAAACGCATTGAAATGTAGATTTTGTTGCAATGGAGAAGATCAACGACCAAATATTTTTGAGAAAAAATAGTGTCGTAAATAAAAAGAGCCAAACTCACAATCGGCTTGACTCAGTTCTTCAATATAAAATGTTTAAGTGCTATTTTTTCGTGCTGTTTATATTCTCGCTGACTTATGCTACAAAAGACACAACGAAAGGCTATAAAAAGTGGAGGATACATTTTATACAACTATCCAAAATAGAGATAAAACTTTTAAAAAATTTCGGCAAAAATTTTGAGCACTCAAAAATGCAAATATCTATTTTCCCCTTGTAAATACTGGGGTTTCGATATGCCGCGGATATCCGATTTTTTGCGAAAATTGGTAATATTTTGGTAATGTTTCTGTTTTTGAGCCTACAAAAAGGCATAAAAATCACCACTTAAACAGCAAAATATTATGCAAAATGGATGAAAAATACTGCATAAAACGCACAAAAATGAATAAAAAGGGGCATTTTGCATATAATTTGGGCATTTGGCTTGGACTCCTAAGGGTTAGTTATGGGTTCGATTCCCGTCGGGAGTACCAAAACGACTGTGAAGACAGTCGTTTTTTTACACCCAACGGAGAATCGAACGGCTGTTAACACAGCCCGATTCCCGTACGCTCGGCAGGCTCGCTGATACACGGGAGTACCAAAATGACTGTGAAGACAGTCGTTTTTATATGATGAAGAGAAAGGGCTGACGATTCAGGATGCATAAAAAAGATTTCGACTCGCGCTGCTTTTTTTTCGCTTTCCATAATTTTGCTCCTGAATGTTTTTTGATTTCTCAATCAAAGCATGCCAGACAAGAACAATACGAACCGTGGTCAAGACGTCGTATTTTTGACAAATACTGCGTTACGCTCGCGGCTTAGACATAAAGTATTAACCCGTTCGCGGGCCTTGTCTTTGCCTGAAAATACGGCGTCGGACTCGTGGGCGACCAAATCGTTCCAAAATAGAACCAAAATAAAGAAAAGATCTGAAAAAATTGATCAATAATTAACAATATGGTATTATGATTAAAGAAGGAAGACAAAAACGACAATTAAAGGAACGGAATTTTAACATGATCGACCCGATTAGTACGATTGAACTTAAAAAGAGTATTCTTGAAGATAACGACGCCGACGCAGAAAAACTTCGCGCGGAACTTAACGCGCGGGGCGTTTATTATATCAATCTGATGTCTGCGCCGGGCAGCGGAAAAACCTCGCTTCTCGTTAAGCTTATCGGTGCGCTTAAAGACAGGTGCGCCGTCGGCGTAATGGAAGCGGATATCGACGGCGACGTGGACGCATATACCGTAAGAGAAGCCGGCGCCGAGGCAATCCAGCTGCACACGGGCGGCATGTGCCATCTTGACGCGGATATGTCCAGACAAGGATTCAAGGAGTTTTGCACAAGCGCGGACGTCGTGTTTCTGGAAAATATCGGGAACCTTGTGTGTCCGGCGGAATTTGACACGGGCGCGCATCTCAAAATGGCGCTTCTTGCGGTTCCCGAGGGCGATGATAAACCGCTGAAATACACCCTTATGTTTTCGACGTGCGACGTTGTCGTCGTCACGAAAACCGACACGGCAAAGTACTTCGACTTCGACCTGGAAAAATGCAAAAAATATATCGCGAAAATCAATCCGAATGCAATAGTTTTCGCCGTATCGTCCAAGACGGGCGAGGGCGTCGATACGCTTGCGGACTGGATTTTCGACAGTTATAAAAATTGGCGCGAGGGATTGAAATGAAAGTTATTGCGGTCAAAGAAAGTATTTTTTCCAACAACGACAAGGTCGCGGACGAACTGCGCGCGTCACTCCGAAAAAAAGGCGCGTTCATGATTAACGTTATGTCCTCGCCGGGCAGCGGAAAAACGACGCTTCTCACAAGGCTTATCAACGATATGAAAAGCACAATCAGGATCGTCGCGATGGACGTCGATATCGAGACCGACGTCGACGCAAGGCGAATTGCGGCAAACACCGGCGTCGAAAGCGTGCAGCGATGTGCTTTTTAACATTATCATTTTGTCAAATTATGTT